>Ga0208887_100076_pt1 | contig 85034 bp, 78 predicted proteins | sample LakWasM106_HOW12_2_FD_183924 | JGI IMG/M metagenome (GOLD analysis project Ga0208887, IMG submission 183924) | Freshwater sediment methanotrophic microbial communities from Lake Washington under simulated oxygen tension - Sediment Metagenome... | ecosystem: Environmental > Aquatic > Freshwater >...
CCTGAGCAAGGATGGCCAGGACCTCGCGGCGGGCACCGTCACCGGCAGCGAGCCGGGCCATACCGGCGAAACCGCCAGTGGCACGCTGGTCGGTTCGGTCAGCGGCGCGTCGGGCGCGATCACCTACACCTTGGTCGGCAGTGCCACCGGCGCTTACGGGCAAATCGCGCTCAACCCCAACGGCACCTACACCTACACCCTGACCTCGCCGGCCAGCACCACGCCGCATGCGGACAACGGCGCCAATACTCTGAGCGAAAGCTTCACCTATCAGGCCACCGATGCCCTGGGCAATTCCAGCCTCAGCACGATCAAGGTCAACATCGTTGATGACGTGCCCAAAGCGGTTGCCTCGGAGCGTTCAGTGGTTGCTGCGGACATCGATTCCAACCTGCTGCTGGTGATTGATGTGTCCGGCAGTATGGGGGACGCTTCCGGCGTGGATGGCCTGTCGCGCCTTGCGTTGGCCAAACAGGCCATCAGCGCGTTGCTCGACAAGTACGACGATCTGGGCGATGTGAAAGTGCAGATCGTCACCTTCAGCAGCGGCGCCTCCGACAAGACCTCGGTCTGGGTCGATGTGGCGACCGCCAAGTCAATCATCACCGGCCTGTCGGCGGGCGGTAACACCAACTACGATGCGGCCGTGACGGTGGCGCAAACGGCGTTCGACACCAGCGGCAAACTGACCGGGGCGCAGAACGTCGGCTATTTCTTCTCTGACGGCAAACCCAACGAAGGCGCGATCGATCCTTCGGAGGAAGCGGCCTGGAAAGCATTCCTCGAAGAGAATCACATCAAGAACTACGCGGTCGGCCTCGCCAACGGGGTCGGCCAATCCAATCTCGATCCGCTGGCCTATGACGGCAGCGCCGGCCTTGGCAATGGCACCAATACCAACGCCGTCATCGTCAACGAACTCGGCCAGCTCAACTCGGTACTGTCGGGCACTGTGGTCGGTGCGCCGGTCACCGGTTCGCTGCTGGGCGAGGGCGGTACGTTCGGTGCCGATGGCGGTTTCATCAAAGCCATCACGGTCGACGGCACCACTTACACCTACGACCCCAAAGGCGACAACAACCAGGGTGCGCTGAACTTCAGCGGCGGCGCCAACCACGGCACTTTCAACACGGCCAATATCACCCTGAGCATTGCCACCGACGGCAAAGGCACCCTCGTGGTGAACCTCGACACTGGCGAATACACCTACACCTCGCAAAAATCCACGTCGGTGGTGATCACCGAAAACATCGGCTACACGGTCAGCGACAACGACGGTGACCTGGCCAGCTCGACCCTGGTGGTCAAGGTCGTTCCGAATGCGCCCCCGGTGGCGGTCGATGATCACGTCATCACCAACGTGCTGTCGGGCAATATCGTGGTACCTGGCGAGCTGTTGCTGGCCAACGACACCGACCCCAACGGCGATCCGCTCACCGCATCGCCAACCACCTTCAATACCGGCTGGATTGTCAAAGGCGCGGACTTTACCGGCAGCAACCAGAACTACAGTTTCACCGGCAACAACGCTCAATCGGTGACCATCGCCCGCAGCGCATTCGTCGCCAACACCGCAGCCATGACCGCGGTACTGGTGGTCAGCGGGGCGTTGGGCGAAGTCAAAAACAACAACACCAATGACGAGGATCGCATCACCGTTACCCTCAAACAGGGTGAAACCCTGAACCTCGATCACAACCTGGCGGCCGGTCACGTCACCCTGGAGTACTCGGTCAACGGCGGCGCGTTCATCGGCATCGGCGATGGCCAGACCATCACTGCCGCAGTGGACGGCACCTACCAGATCCACATCACCAACATCGATGACGGCGGGCAGGGCAACGGCAAAGGCGCGGAAAATTACCAACTGATCCTGACCGTCGACTACTCCGGCGCCCACAGCACCACCCCGGACTATCACGGCGCTTACGTCGCCGGCGACAACCATGGTGGCAGTGACAGCGCAGCGGTGACCATCAGCTATCAGGACGGTCACACCCTGACCGGCACAGCGGGCGACGATGTGCTGGTGGCGGGCACCGGCAACAACGTGATCAACGCCGGCGATGGCAACGATGTGCTCACCGCCGGTGCAGGCAACAACGAACTGTACGGCGGCGTCGGCAATGACTTGCTCTACAGCGGCGCGGGCAATGACTTGCTCGACGGCGGCACCGGTATCGACACCGCGAGCTACGCCCACGCCACCGCCGGGGTCAAGGTGGATCTGAGCCTGCTCGGCGCGCAAAACACCGTGGGTGCCGGCACCGATAGCCTGACCGCGATCGAAAACCTCACCGGTTCCAACTTCGACGACAAACTGACCGGCGACAACCACAACAACATCATCACCGGCGGCCTCGGCAACGACGTGCTCAACGGTGGCGGTGGCGATGACTTGCTCATCGGCGGCCTCGGCAACAACACTCTCACCGGTGGTGCCGGCGCCGACACCTTCCAGTGGCTCAAAGGCAACAGCGGCCACGACGTGGTCACCGACTTCACCCCGGGCACCGACAAACTCGACCTGTCGCAATTGTTGCAAGGGGAGAACGGCACCGCGGCGTCGCTGGATGACTACCTGCACTTCAAAGTCACCGGCAGCGGCGATTCACTGGTCACCAGCATCGACGTCAGCGGCATGGCCGGCGCTTTACCGAACCAGACCATCGAGCTCGCGGGTGTGAACCTTGCGAGCCATTACGGCGTGACGCCGGGTGCGGGAGGGGTGATTGCCGGCGGGGCGGATACGGCGACCATCATCAACGGGATGTTGAATGACCATTCGTTGAAAGTGGATACCGTGTGATCTGAAACCTTAAACAACAAACCCGCCATCCCTTACACAGGGATGGCGGGTTTTTTATTGCGGACGAACACTCAGGATCGATGCAGGGTTTTCTGCTTGAGGATGTAAATCGTCACCAGCACGGCACTGGTCAGCATGAATCCGCGTGCCCATGGCAGGGGCACCAGGTAGCAGGACAACAGAATGCTGACCCACATCAGACCAATGGCGTAGACCTTGCCCTTGAGCGGAATGCCGTTGCCATCGAGGTAGTCGCGAATCCACGGACCCAGCCGTGGGTGTCCCACCAGCCAGTTGTAAAAGCGCGGCGAGCTGCGGGCGAAACAGGCAGCCGCCAGCAACAGGAAGGGCGTGGTGGGTAATACCGGCAGGAAAATCCCGATCACCCCCAGCGCTACGCTCAGCCAGCCAATGGCCAGCAGTACGTAACGCAACATCAGGGAGCGGTTGCCTATGGGGTTGTCCATAGGCAAAACCTTAGTGGTGACGTGGCTTGAGGATCGCCGGTTTTTCGTCTGGCGCGTTGCACAGCAGGTACAGCGCGGTCAGGGCTTCCGGGATCTGCACGATCATGTCGTCCATCAGGTTGGCGTCGGCTGCGATGTCGGAGAATTCTGGCTGCTCGTCGAACAGACCCGAACCGACCATGATCGGCAGCAGCATTTCGCTGACTTCGTCTTCGGCGGTTTCGAACCAGGCCGCTTCGCGCAGGAACACGCCTTCCATGAAGCCGATGCACCAGCCACGCAGGTCGGAATCGTCCGGATCGTCGCCGAGGTCCAGTTCGCATGGCAGCTCGAACTCTTCATCGGACGCCAGTTGGCGGGCGATGTGAGCCTTGAGGGCCAGCAGGGTGGATTCGATGGCTTCACGCTCGGTGTCATCGGCGTAATGCGGCTCTTCGGCGAAGAGGGCGTCGATCCATTCACGGTCGGGAACGCTTTCGGAACAGATCGACAGCGCGGTGAGGTAGCCGTGGGCGGCCACGTAGTCCAGCGCCTCGTCATGCAGTTCATCGGCGTCGAGGAAGACTTGCAGGCGGGTTAGTTGCTCAGCGAAGGACATTAAAGGGCTACCTTGGGAATTAACAGATGCGGGAATTCTAGGCCTTCTTGAGCACTCAGGCCAGCCGCGCGGCATATTTGCACCCAGCGATTTTCCAGAACAGCGCATTCCTAGTAGGAGCGAGCCTGTTTGCGAATGCTGTGTGTCAGTCGGCGAGGATTTTGATGGTGTACATATCCATTCCTGCGGTTACGGCTTCTATCGGTTTCGCCCTTACGGCGAGTCACTTGGAAGAGCCCCAAGTAACCAAGGGCTCTTGCCCCTTTCGTTCGGTGCCTCGCTGTGGCTCGGCATACCCTCGCTCCGGTCCTGCTCCGTGGGCCCGCCGCCATCGGCCATCCATGGCCGGGGGCGGCTAACCCGGCATCCATGCCGGGTTGCCCACTACGCAGAACCTGCGCTCGGCCTGATGAGTGGTGGGAATCAAAAGCGTACGCGATTTCCTGTAGGAGCCGGCTTGCCGGCGAAAAACGCCCAGACACCGCGTGGATTCAGACAGCCCGCGTCATCGTTGACGTCCATCGCTGGCAAGCCAGCTCCTACAATTTTGAATCGTGTGAACCCAATCCTCGCGTAGGAGCCGGCTTGCTGGCGATAGCGGTGTGTCAGTCGACGCATTTATCGCCTGAACAGACGCTATCGCCAGCAAGCCGGCTCCTACACGGGGATCGGTATACATATCCGGAATGAGTGGCCGCTGTAGCGAAAGAAACGCGTACGCAAATGAGCCAGGTCGGCTTTCAGGCCGCCTCGGCGGCTGTGGCGGTAGTCGCCCCCTCGAGAGGCTGAGCGCAGGTTCTGCGCAGTGGGCAACCCGGCATGGATGCCGGGTTAGCCGCCCCCGGCCATGGATGGCCGATGGCGGCGGGCCCACGGAGCAGGACCGGAGCGAGGGGACCCTGAGCCTTAGCGAAGGGCCGAACGAAAGGGGCAAGAGCGCTTGGTTACTTGGCGCTTTTCCAAGTAACTCGCCGTAAGGGCGAAACCAATAGCAGCCGTTACCGCAAAAACGGATATACACACAACCCCAACCCCACCCCCCCAGATCGCGGTGCAACATGAAATACCCCACGGACTTTACATCGTGATCCTCTTCTAAGCGGCGCCCTTTGCAAGGAAGCCCTCGGGTATACTCCCGCGCTTTGTGATGCCCTGCTGGCGTCGCGGCTGAAATGTGAAGCGTCATGCAATGCGCACTTACGATTTGTCAGTGCAACCTGCGTGGTTCTGAACCAGCCTTGCAGGGATGTTTCGGTGATTTTTGGAGTTTTTATGCTCGAACAGGCTCAACGCGTCCTCAAGGACATCTTCGGCTACGACAGTTTCCGTGGCCGTCAGGGTGCAATCATTGAGCGCGTGGCCAGTGGCGGCGACGCCCTGGTGCTGATGCCTACCGGTGGCGGTAAATCCCTGTGCTTCCAGGTGCCGGCGCTGCTGCGCGAAGGGCTGGCGGTGGTGGTGTCGCCGCTGATCGCGCTGATGGACGACCAGGTCGCGACCCTCGAAGAACTGGGCGTCGCTGCCGCTGCGTTGAACTCCACGCTAAGCGCCGAGCAGCAGCGCGATCTCGCTGCGCGGATCAAGCGCGGCGAAGTGAAGATGCTCTACCTCGCGCCGGAACGTCTGGTCCAGCCACGCATGCTGGCCTTCCTGCAAAGCCTTGAAATTGCCCTGTTCGCCATCGACGAAGCCCACTGCGTGTCCCAATGGGGCCACGACTTCCGCCGCGAGTATCTGCAACTGGGCCAGTTGGCGGAACTGTTTCCCAATGTTCCACGCATCGCCCTGACCGCGACGGCGGACAAGCGTACTCGCGAAGAAATCGTCGATCGTTTGCACCTGCAGGATGCCGAGCGCTTCCTCTCCAGTTTCGACCGCCCGAATATTTTTTACCGCATCGTGCCCAAGGAACAGCCGCGCAAACAGTTGTTGGCGTTCCTCGCCGAGCGGCGCAGCGATGCCGGCATTGTCTATTGCCTGTCACGCAAGAAAGTCGATGAAGTGGCGGTGTTCCTCAGTGAACAGGGTTTCCCGGCGCTGCCGTACCACGCCGGCCTGCCTAACGAAACACGAGCGCTGCACCAGAAGCGCTTCCTCAACGAGGAAGGCCTGATCATGGTTGCCACCGTGGCGTTCGGCATGGGCATCGACAAACCCAACGTACGTTTTGTTGCCCACCTCGATTTGCCGAAATCCCTTGAGGCTTACTATCAGGAAACCGGTCGCGGCGGCCGTGACGGTCTGCCGGCGGATGCCTGGATGGCTTACGGCCTGCAAGACGTGGTGATGCTCAAGCAGATGTTGCAGAACTCCGAAGGTGACGAGCGCCACAAGCGTCTGGAGCATCACAAGCTCGATGCCATGCTCTCGCTCTGCGAAGAAACCCGCTGCCGTCGTCAAACCTTGCTGGCCTACTTCGACGAAGACATGCCCGAGCCCTGCGGTCACTGCGACAACTGCGTTGACGGCGTGCAGACCTGGGACGCTACCGAACCGGCCCGTCAGGCGCTCTCGGCGATTTATCGCACCGGCCAGCGTTATGGCGTCGGGCATCTGGTGGATGTGTTGCTGGGCAAGGACAACGAAAAGGTCCGCAGCTTCGGCCATCAACACCTGTCGGTATACGGTGTCGGCAAGTCGATGGGCGAGAGTGAGTGGCGCTCCCTGTTTCGCCAATTGGTGGCGCGCGGTCTGGCCGACATCGATCTCGAAGGCTATGGTGGCCTGCGCCTGAGTGACACCTGCCGACCGCTGCTCAAGGGTGAAGTGACCCTGGAACTGCGTCGCGACCTCAAGCCGCAAACCACGGCGAAAAGCAGCAAGAGCCAGGCAAGCCAGCTGGTTCGCGGCGAAGAGCGCGAACAGTGGGAAGCCTTGCGCGCCTTGCGCCGCAAGCTCGCCGAGGAGCATGGGGTGCCGCCGTACGTCATCTTCCCCGACTCGACCTTGCTGGAAATGCTCCGCAGCCAGCCGACCTCGCTGTCGGAAATGGCCACGGTCAGCGGTGTCGGTGCGCGCAAACTGGAGCGTTACGGCGAGGCCTTCCTCGAAGTTCTCGGCGGTCAGGTCGAGGCACCAAAAGTGGTGGCCGACGTACGCCACGAATTGATAACGCTCGCGCGGGCCGGCATGACGCCGCTGCAAATCGCCGGTCAGCTGCAATGTTCGGAAAAGAATGTCTACACCATGCTCGCCGAGGCCATTGGCAAGCAGCAGTTGTCGCTGGAACAGGCGCTTGATCTGCCCGAAGACTTGATGGGGGAAGTGCAGGACGCGTTCCTCGACGGTGAGGGCGAGTTGCCGCCGGTGGCGGAGATTGCTGCACTGTTCGCCGGTCGTGTGCCGGAAGGTGTTTTGTACTGCGTACGTGCCGCACTGCAATCGGAATTCGAGATCTGACGCTCAAATCCTGAAACGGTTGTATTGATGTAACGATTCAGTACAGAGCAAACCTTGCCTCAAGCCAAGGGTCATGCTTAGCTGACTAATAATTAGTTTTTCTCTATTTCAGTCTAACCATGAGTGTTTTATGCCGTTAACCGATCAACACCGCTTTGGCATGCAACTGGCCCAGATGTCGCGCGGCTGGCGTGCCGAACTGGACCGCCGTCTGGCCGGCCTGGGTTTGTCTCAGGCGCGCTGGCTGGTGCTGCTGCACCTCGCGCGTTTTGACGACGCCCCGACCCAACGTGAATTGGCGCAAAGCGTCGGCGTCGAAGGGCCCACCCTGGCACGACTGCTCGACAGCCTGGAAAGCCAGGGCCTGGTTCAGCGCCAGGCAGTGCTCGAAGATCGCCGGGCGAAAAAAATCGTCCTCTGTGCACCGGCCCTTCCCCTGATCGAACAAATTGAAACCATTGCCACTCAACTGCGCCACGAGCTGTTCGACGGCGTCGATGAGGCGGATTTGAAGGTCTGTATGCGAGTCCACGGGCACATACTGGCCAACCTGGAAAAATCTTGAGGCATAAGCAAGCGCCGGCTTTTTGAGATACCCCGTTGGGCAGACTATAAAGAACTACCAGGCAATATCGTGTTCGTAACGGATGTGCGAACACGCACTGGTTGGTTCTGGTTATCTAAGGGATGCTCATGCTTGAGAGTTGGCACGTTGTATTGCGGTGTTGCGCCAGGCTGCTGCTGGCCGGTGGAGTTGTCAGCTACTCGGCATTGGCGCCTGCACTGGGCCTGGGTGAGATCACCCTGCATTCGGCGCTCAATCAACCGTTGCGTGCCGACATCGCCCTGGTGGATGCCGCCGGTCTGGAGGAGGGCGAGCTGTCGGTCAGCCTGGCGACGGCAGACGAGTTCAGCCGTGCCGGTGTCGAACGGCTTTTCTTTCTCAATGACCTGAAGTTCACGCCGATCCTGCGGGGCAACCGCAGCCTGATCCGGGTGAGTTCCAACAAAGCGGTCAACGAACCCTTCCTGAATTTTCTTGTGCAACTGAATCAGCCGAACGGCCGTGTGCTGCGCGAGTACACCGTGCTGATCGATCCTCCGGGAACGCCGGGGATTACTCCGGTCACTGACGAACCCGCCACCAGTTCACCGAACTCTCCATTCCCGAGCGTTACACCTGCCGTTGCGCCCCCACCCGTGGCGAAGAAAACCGCCCAGACGAAGGTTGAGCCAGCGGCCGCTGTACCGGTGATTGATCCCGTCGCAGAACAACAGCTGGCTGCCAGCGTGCTGCAAAATCAGCAGCTGCAGAAAACCGTCGATGAGTTGAATGCGAAACTGCAGGCTCAGGACGAAGAGATCGCCGGCCAAAAAAAACAGATCACCGAATTGCAAACCCGCCTGGCGGAGGTCCAGCAAGCACCGCCAGTCACGCCGCAAGCCGTGGTGCCCGCCCCGGTCGTGGCACAAGAGCCGGAGGCGTTCAACTGGCCGCTGATTATCGGGTTGCTGGCGTTGCTGTTGCTGTTGGTGGAGCTGATTGTTCGTCGGCAACGACAGCAGATTCAGGCATTGCCCGAAGATCTCCCGGTTTTGCCGTCGCGGCATGAACCGGTGCTTGATCGAACCGTAGCGCCGGTTGTGAAGGCCGCCCCTGTCCATCACGAAGAGACGCCGTCTGGCGATGTGCTGGAGGGTGTGGGCATCTACCTGACGTATGGGCGTTTTTCCGAAGCGGCGGCATTGTTGCGAGAAGCCCTGGTCAAGGAACCACAGCGCACGGATCTGGCGGTGCAACTGCTGGAAGTCCTCGGTAAACAAGGGGATGTGCCAGCCTATGACGCGCAGGAGAGCAGCTTGCGAGACGCCGGGTTCGATTCCCGGCAACTTCAGGAAATCCGTGCCCGCTACCCGAAACTGAACAGTGCGGTGCCCGAGGCTGCGACCAGCGTTATCACGACACCGGTAAAATCCGAAGCAGCGCCGGGCGATGAGTTCCAGTTGAACCTGGAGGACCTGTCGATGGATTCGAGTTGGGACCTGGTCAGTCCATTCGAAAACCCTAAACCCTCGGACGAATCGCCCAAACCCGAAGAACCGACCCTGGGCGAGCCCGAGCTGGAATGGATCGCCGAACCGGACTCACAGTCTCTGGACGACGATTTTCTCAACGAATTCGCCGATGCCGGTCAGTCGCTTGAGCTTGAACCGCTGAGACCGGAACCGGTGGAACCGACCAACGCAGGCAAACTGGAACAGGCTCAGACCTGCATCGATGACGGCGATCTGGACAGCGCCATCGAGCTGCTGAACGAGTTGCTCAAGGACGGTGATGAGCCACTCAAACAGACTGCGCGGACGTTGTTGGCCGGTATCCGCTGACGCTCTATCATGGCGGTGCCCCTTGGCTCAGGAGTTTCGCCCGTCATGACCGCGCATAAACCGGAAATCGTCATCACTTACTGCACGCAATGCCAATGGCTGCTGCGTGCGGCGTGGTTGGCGCAAGAACTGCTCAGTACCTTTGGCGACGATTTGGGCAAGGTGTCGCTGGTGCCTGGCACCGGCGGCGTGTTTCACATTTTCTGTAACGATGTGCAGATCTGGGAGCGCAAGGCTGACGGCGGTTTCCCTGAGGCCAAGGTACTCAAGCAGCGGGTCCGCGATCAGATTGATCCGGACCGCGACCTGGGCCACAACGACCGCACTCAGTGAGACGCGGCTTCGGCAGCGACCGCTTTCTTGCTTGAACCGCCGGAGAGCCTGCTGGACACGACAATCGCGACGATGATCAACGCGCCGCCGATCAGCATGCGCAGCGTCGGGTTTTCATCGAACAGCAACCACGCCATGGTGATGCCGTACACCGGCTCCAGCGCAAATACCACGGCGGCGGTTCGTGCCTTGATCACCGCGAGACTGGCGACGAACAGACTGTGAGCGACGCCGGTACAGAATATTCCCAGCAGGCCGATCCACAGCCAGTCAATGGTGCGCACTTCGCTCAGTTGCGGTGCCGCCACTGGCAGCAAACACAACGCGACCACTACGTTCTGACACAGCGCAGCCTGCACCGGCGGAATTCGGCCGGAACTGGCGCGGTTGGTCAGTGACAGCAACGCGAACAGCAGGCCTGAACCTACCGCCCATAACAGGCCGGTGGTGGCGCCGCTGGCCAGATCGAAGTCTGGCGTGACCAGCACCAGCCCGACACTCACCAGCACCACCAGCAGGATCTCGTTGGCGCGAATCCGCTCGCGGAAGATCAACCCTTCCAGGATCACGGTGAACGCCGGGAAACTGGCGAAACCGAGAGTCGCGATCGCCACGCCCGCCACCTTTACCGCAATGAAGAAACTCACCCAGTGTCCGGCCAGCAACAAACCGCTGAGCAGCAATCGGCGCCAGTCCACGGCGTCGAGTTTTTGCCAGCGAGTATTGCTGGCGAACCGTGCGAAAAGGGCCAGGGCGAGTACGGCAAAGGCCGCACGACCGAAGACGATAACGGCGGGGGAGGCGGCGGCGAGTTTGCCGAACACGCCGGTCAGGCCAAACATCAATGCACCGATATGCAGTGCGCCCAGGGCGGTACGGGGAGTCATTGCGATCCTTAACAACAAAGCAAACAGAGTGTAGGAGCTGCCGCAGGCTGCGATCTTTTGACTTTGATCTTAAAAACAAAATCAAAAGATCGCAGCCTGTGGCGGCTCCTACATTGAACCGCGTGAGGACCGCTATGTCTGTCGGCAGACTATCGTCATTTGTCGCCAGCCTCGCGCCGCAATTTGCCGGGAGAGACACCAAACTCCCGCAGCACCGCCGCTGAAAATGCACTTTGAGAGCTGTAGCCGACCCGACTCGCAATCTCGCCAACGGGCAATGCTGAATCGCGCAACATACTCACTGCCATGTGCAAGCGACGGCTGCGGATGTAGTCCATCGGCGTCTGCCCGCATTCAGCGACAAATCGCGCATGCAGCCGAGCGCTGGACAGCCCGGCAATGCGCGCCAGATCGGCCACTTGCAGCGGATAGGCCGCGTATTGATCGATGTGCGCATTCAATGCGGCGTACGGCAGACGCCGACCGCCCACCCCTTCGCTTTTGGCGTTGTTGAGGCTGGCCAGCAACAGCACCGCGCCTTGTTGCGCGATCAGCGGGTCGCTGACCTGACTGCCCGCCAACCAACTGACCAATTGGCTTTGCCCGGCATCCAGCGGCAGGCGCCCGGCGTTGTCGAGCAAGCGGCGGCTGGCATCGGCGTGCTCGCCAAGGGACTGAACCACCCATTGATCGCTCGGCACATCCAGCACCAGGCAGCGGCTGCCATTGGCGCTGCCGCACGCATGATGGAAACCGGACGGGACGACCACGAAACTCTGCTGAACCACCTGGCTGCCATGCCCGTCGACCTCGAAATCCAGCGCACCCGACAACCCGAACACCAGTTGCGCGTGGTCGTGGCTGTGGACGATCAGGTCGTGAGTGTATTGGCGCAGCGTGAGGATCGGTCTCATCGCAGGTCTCCCGATTAAGGCCGTCAGTCTACACCGCGGGCACTCATGTGCGTTGTCACAGGACTGACTTGTCCCTGTCATGGGCAATTAACCCGACCGGCGCAAGCTTGCGCAAACAATCGCAGAGGGTTGCCCATGACCAGCGCCGAGCTCGCCAAACCCAGTCGTAAGCAACGTGTGCGGACCTTGTGGATTTCCGATGTGCATCTGGGCACCCGGGATTGCCAGGCCGAGCACTTGTCGCAGTTTCTCAAGGGCTACCACGCGGACAAGATCTACCTGGTCGGCGACATCATCGATGGCTGGAAGCTGCGCGGCGGCATGTACTGGCCTCAGGCGCACACCAACGTGATCCGTCGTTTGTTGACCATGAGCAAGCGCGGCACCGAGGTGATTTATGTCACCGGCAACCATGACGAATTCCTGCGCCGTTACTCGAAGCTGATTCTGGGCAACATCCAGTTGGTGGATGAGGCCGTGCACGTGACCGCTGACGGCCGTCATTTGCTGGTGATTCACGGCGACCAGTTTGACGTGATTACCCGCTATCACCGCTGGCTGGCGTTCCTCGGCGACTCGGCTTACGAATTCACCCTGACCCTCAACCGCTGGCTCAACCATTGGCGCGCCCGGTATGGCTACGGTTACTGGTCACTGTCGGCGTACCTCAAGCACAAAGTGAAAACCGCGGTCAGTTTCATCAGCGACTTCGAAGAAGCCATCGCCCACGAATGCGTCAAACGCGAGTTGCATGGCGTGGTGTGCGGGCACATTCACCATGCCGAGATTCGCAAGGTCGGCGAGGTGGATTACCTCAATTGCGGGGATTGGGTGGAGTCGTGTACGGCGCTGATCGAGCATTGGGATGGCTCGATCGAGTTGTACCGGTTGGCGGATGCCCAGGCGCGGGAGGCGGAGTTGAAGGCCATCAAAGTCGCCGAACCGGCCTGACATTTGAGGTGGCCGGACTGGCCCCTTCGCGAGCAGGCTCGCTCCCACAGGGGAATGCTTTCCAAATGTGGGAGCGAGCCTGCTCGCGATGGACCGCGAAGCGGTCCCGCTGGATCTATCAGGCCGGCGCGTGTTCTTCCATCGCCGCCCTGTAAATCGAGTTCTTCGGATGAGCAAACAACCGCTCCATCATCGGCTCGAAGAAGCTCAGCGGTAACGTTTCATACTCGGGATCAAACGCCGCCGCATCATACTTTGCGCAAAACTCGATGGTCGCCTGATACTGCGGATGCCCGCTGAATTGCTCGCGTAAATGCCGGTCCATCCCCAAGTGATGGAAAAAGTAGTAACCCTGGAAAATCCCGTGTTTCTCCACCATCCACACATTCTCGGCGCTGACAAATGGCTTGAGGATCGCCGCCGCGATGTCCGGGTGGTTGTAGGAGCCCAACGTGTCACCGATGTCGTGAAGCAGGGCGCACACCACGTACTCTTCGTCGCGGCCATCGCGCCAGGCGCGGCTGGCGGTTTGCAGGGAGTGGGTCAGGCGATCCACCGGGAACCCGCCAAAATCACCCTCCAGCAGTTTCAGGTGCGCCATGATCCGTTGTGGTAATTGCCTCGCGTAGGCACTGAAGTCGGCGGCGATGATCGCCCAGTCTTCCTGCGTGCCATCCTGCATGTGGGTGAAGCGGGCATTGGCATTCATCGGCTAGTCTCTCTTTGCTTTTCTATAGCGGCTGCGCCTAGAACGGTACGCGGCCCAGAATCATGTCGCGAAACATCACAAAATCGCCGAGCAGGCTGTAAAACGGATGTTGAAAGGTTGCAGGACGATTCTTTTCAAAGAAGAAATGCCCGACCCAGGCGAAGCTGTAGCCCGCCAGCGGAATGGCCAGCAGCATCGACCAGGCACCTTTGCCGATGGTCAGCGCCAGAATGCAAATAACCAGCGTCGTGCCAATGAAGTGCAATCGTCGGCAGGTACTGTTGCTGTGTTCGCTGAGGTAATACGGGTAAAACTCAGCGAAGCTGTTGAAACGTCTGATGTTTTCCACGACTGCGATCTCTGTGGTTATTGTTCTGACTGCAAGTTGTTCTGCGGGTAGCTTATTTGAGTCTAGAGTGATCATTGGTATCAGCCAGTGACAATGGGCGCCACTTTAGTATCCTTCGGAAATTGGCCGTAGCATGCGGCTCACCATGTAAGTAAACGCCATGAGTGAACGAACGACTTCTGCAAGCTGGGCGATGGGGATTGTCAAAGCACTGGAGATGGACGGCCTGGATTGCCGGGTTCTGTTCAAGCAGCTGGGGCTCGACTACGCGTCACTGGACGATCCGGATGCGCGCTTCCCGCAAGATTCCATGACACGCCTGTGGCAGCGCGCGGTCGAGCTGTCCGGTAACCCGGCGATTGGCCTGAACATGGGCAAGGTCGTGCGACCGGCGTCATTCCATGTGGCTGGGTACGCCTTGATGTCCAGTCAGACCCTGGCCGAAGGCTTTCAGCGCCTGGTGCGTTATCAGCGGATCATCGCCGAAAGTGCCGACCTGAGTTTCCGTCTGCTGGATGAGGGGTATGCCCTGATTCTGACGGTCCACGGCGACCATCTGCCGCCAACCCGACAAAGTGCCGAAGCCTCGCTGGCCTGCGCGCTGGCGCTGTGCGGCTGGCTGACCGGGCGCACCCTGCAACCGCGCAAGGTGTTGGTGCAGGGCGAACAGCCCGTCGATCTCGAACCGTATAAACAAGCCTTCCATGCGCCGCTGGTGTTCAACGCGCCTTATGACGCGCTGATTTTCGAGCGCGCCGACATGGAAGCACCGCTGCCAACCGCCAATGAGGCCATGGCGCTGCTGCATGACCGCTTTGCCGGGGAATACCTGGCACGGTTTTCCGAAAGCCGCGTGACCCACAAGGCGCGTCAGGTGTTGTGCCGTTTACTGCCCCAGGGCGAGCCCAAGCGCGATACCGTGGCGCAGACGCTGCACTTGTCGCAACGCACGTTGCAGCGACGCTTGCAGGAAGAGGGCACGAGTTTTCAGACGCTGCTCGATGACACCCGACGTGAACTGGCCGAGCAGTATCTGGCGCAGCCGAGCATGACCCTGCTGGAAATTGCCTACCTGTTGGGGTTCGCCGATCCGAGCAATTTCTTCCGCGCCTTCCGACGCTGGTTCGATGCCACCCCCGGTGAGTACCGGGTGCGGCTGATGGATGCGCCGAACCAGGTCAGTGACGCCAGAACGCCGGAATACACAGAACAAACACCGTAATGATCTCCAGTCGGCCGAGCAGCATGCCGAACGACAGAATCCACTTGGCGGCATCCGGAAGGGTGGCGAAGTTGCCCGCCGGGCCAATGGTTTCGCCCAGCCCCGGGCCGACCCCGGAAACGGTACTGGCGGCGCCGGTCAGCGCGGTCATCCAGTCGACGCCGAGCAGCGACAGCAGCAGGGCGATCACACAGATGGTAATGGTGAAGAAGAACGAAAAGGTCAGGATCGAACGCACGATCTCTTCGTCAAGGCGATGGCCGTTGTACTTCTGCTTGATCACCGCGCGCGGGTGAATCAACTGGTTAAGGTTGGCCTTGAGCAGAATGTAGGCGACCTGGAAACGGAAAATCTTGATCCCGCCTGCAGTCGATCCCGAACAACCGCCGACAAAGCCCAGATAAAAGAACAGCATCAGCGAGAAGTTGCCCCACAGGCTGTAGTCCCCAAGTGCGAAACCCGTGGTGGTCACCACCGACGTCACGTTCAGCGCCACATGCCGTAGCGCATCCAGCCAATGCAACTGAGTGGTCCACCAGTACCAGGTGGTGAGCACCAGCCACGTCACCAGCAACATGCCGAGCAAACCTTGTACCTGTTCATCCTTGATCAGCGCCTTGCGGTTGCCACGCAACGTTGCCACGTACAGGGTGAACGGCAGGCTGCCGAGAATCATGATCACAATCGCCACCCAGTGCACCGCCGGTTGCGTCCATTTGGCCAGTGACTGGTCGGAGGTGGAGAAACCGCCGGTGGAAATGGCCGACATCGCGTGGTTGATCGCATCGAACGGGCTCATCCCGGCCCACCAGAACGCCAGGCTGCCGAAAATGGTGATGCCGACGTAGGCCGCTACGATCAAACGCGCCACCATGTGCGAACGGGGCATGACTTTTTCGGAACGGTCCGACGACTCGGTCTGAAACAGCCGCATGCCACCGATACGCAGCAACGGCAGAATCGCGACGGCCATGCCGATAAAGCCGATGCCACCGATCCAGTGCAGCAACGAGCGCCACATCAGGATGCCGGGGGACATGTCATCGAGGTGATTGAGCACCGTTGAGCCGGTGGCCGTAATCCCTGACATGCTTTCGAAGAATGAGTCGGTGTAGCTGATGTGCTGGGTCAACAGGAATGGCAGCGCCGCAAAGATGCACACCACCAGCCAGCTGCTGACGGTCAGCAGGTACATGTCCCGCGGACGCAAGTGCACGTGCTCGGGGCGGCCGGGGATCACCAGCGCCAGGCCGGCGACAAAGGTGATCATGCTGGCCCAGAGGAACGACGGCAGATCGCCGGTGCGATCGAAAATCAACAGGGTGGCCATGGGCACGACCATGGCGATCGCCAGCGTGATCAGGAAGAGGCCGATGATGAAACCAATGAGACGTAAGGTCGGCAACGCCATGAAGTCCGCTCGGGCTGAAAGTAGGAAGGGCGCCATTCTACCCGTGGGGCAGGGCATGTAAACCGGCATCCCCGTGGCACTTGCAGCTAGAATAGCCGTACATTTTTTTCAGGAGGTGGCCGATGCAGGCTCTCGACGCTTTGCTCAACCGTGTTTCCGTTCCACGACTGGTCGACCCGGCCCCTACCGCCGAGCAGCGCGAAGTGCTGTTTAACGCCGCGATGCGTGCGCCGGACCACGGCCATTTGCAGCCTTGGCGCTTCCTGACAGTCGAAGGTGCAGCGCGCGAGCAAATGGGCGAGTTGCTGGCCGAAGCCGCGAAACTGCAGGACAGCGAAGCGTCCGAAGCGGTGCTGGACAAGGCCCGCAATGGTCCGCTGCGCGCACCGTTGGTGGTCGTGGTGATCGCGCGGTTGCAGGATCACGTCAAGTATCCGAAGTCCGAGCAGTTGCTGGCGGCCGGCTGTGCGGCGCACGGGATTCTGCTGGCAGCCTATGCGCAAGGGATTGGCGCGGTCTGGCGCACCGGTGAGCTGGCATATTCGGCGCATGTGGCCAAGGGCTTGGGGTTGGCTGAAGGGGAAGAGGTGATTGCTTTCCTGTACCTGGGAACGCCGCTGAAAGAACCGCGCGTTGCAGATAAAGTCGATCTGGCTGAATTCGTCAGCGCCTGGCCCGCAAAGGCCTGACAGCCCCGATCAACTGTGGGAGCGAGCCTGCTCGCGATAGCGGGGTGTCAGTTAACAAATGTGTTTCTGACACACCGCTATCGCGAGCAGGCTCGCTCCCACAGGGGGGTTACGGTTGGACCAGGGCTCCGGGTACCAATGGTAATTCCAGGCTGGCAATGAACCCGCCATCCGGATGATTGGCCAACACCAGACTCCCGCCATGCCGCTCCGCCGCCCGGCGTGCAATGGCCAATCCCAAACCATGCCCCGCTGCCGTCTGCCCCGGCGCCCGATAAAACGGCTCACCCAACTGGCTCAAATGCTCGGCGTCGACCCCCGGCCCATGGTCACGCACGCTCACCACAATCCGCTCACCCTGACGCACTGCCTGCATTTCAATCGATTGTCCCACCGGGTTGAAGCGCTGGGCGTTGCGCAGCAGGTTGTCCACGGCGCGCTCGATCATCGTCGGCCAGCCTTTGAGATTCAGTTGCGGTTCTGCGTCGAGGCGAACGTTCTGCTCCGGCGAACCCAGTTGCGCATCCTTTTGCAGCGAGTTGAGCAGCGCATTCAGATCAACGTCTTCTGCGCTGGCGTTGTCGGCATCGACCCGTGCCAGTACCAGGATTTCGCTGATCAGCGCTTCGAGGCGGTCGCACTCGCGGGTCAGGCGTGGCCAGAGTTTTTCCCGTTCTTCTGGGTTGGCCCGTTCGGCCAGTGCCAGCGCAATGCGCAACCGGGCAAGCGGTGAGCGCAACTCGTGGGACACATCGCGCAGCAATTGGCGCTGACTGCCGATCAGGCTTTGCAGCCGTGAGCCCATGCGGTTGAAATCGTTGGCGAGTACGCCGAACTCATCGCGACGGTTGGCCAGTTTCACTAGGCTGTTCTGCTGATAGGTGGTTTGCCCCAGATCATGCACCGCGCCGCGCAAGCGGCTTAGCGGTCGGGTGATGGACAGGGTCACGAACAGGCTGAACAGGGTCAGCACCACAAGCGCGATGCCCAGCGCACTCAGTGGCCAGAGCAGGCTTTCGCGGTGCCATGAGTCCAGCTCCGGGTGCGGAATACGATAAATCAGCAGGTAGGTGTCGCCGGTTTTTTCACTGGTGTACTCGGCGGTCAGACGCCGCCACGGCAGGCGTCGGTCATCGTTGTTCTGCCGTGCTTCGAAGGCGGCCGCGCGGCGCGGAAAGGTACCGCGAACGAGCGGGTCGCCGCTTTCGTTGAGCACCTGAACGTCGATGTGATACTGGCGTTTGCGCTGTTCGAGAATGTCCTGGGCGGCTTCTTCGCCCTGGGCTTCGTAGGTTTGCGTCCATTCTTCGGGCAAGGTGTTGAGGCCCGGGTGGCGACTGAGAATCCACGCGTCCTGGTTGAGCATGTGCCCGAGCAGAATGGACAGCCCTGCCACCAGAGCGATGGCCAGCCAGAAGCTGGCCAGGATACGCCAGAACAATGAGCGCACAGAAAATCCTCAAAAAACACAAATCCAAATGTAGGAGCGAGCCTGCTCGCGAAAAACGCATGGACGACGCGGGGTGCCTGATGCCCCGCATTATCGTTGACGTCAATCGCGAGCAGGCTCGCTCCTACATTAGATTGAATGGAGTCAGACCCAACGGTGTACAGCCGTTGGGTCCGGGGTCAGCGCATTATTGCGCTTTTTGCGGTTGTTGCGCTTTCCAGGCCTTGAACTCGGCCCATTCGGCGCGGCGCTCAGCCTGTTTTTTCTGGATCTCGTCGAATTGCTTCTGTTGATCCGGTTTCAGCAGGGCGCGCACATCGGCCTCGGCTTTCTTGTGGTTGGCGGCCATTTCATCTTTCATGGCTTTCTGGTCGGCTGGCGAGAGTTTTTCCAGGTACTTGTCGACCACTTGCTTACGCTCGTGCATCTGCTCGCCCATGATCTTGCGGATCTGCTCGCGCTGTTCGCGGCTCAGGTCCAGTTGGCTGTACGGGCCTTTGCCGTGCATGCCGTGCATCTGACCGCCGTGGCGCGAGCCGTCCATCGAACCACCCATCGGGCCGGCGCCTTCAGGCATGGCCATGGCAACGGTTGGCAGGGCGGCAGCGAACATCAGAGCGATAAGAGTCTTGCGCATGGTGAATCTCCTTGTCTCGTTCCCGGTACGTTCCGGATGAGTACAGATTACGCAGATCAAGGTCAGCGGCGGTCAGCGGAGCGTAAAGCTTGGGTAAAGACGGTTTGGCATCCACCTGACAAACCCCGGCGCCGTATTGACCTGACAACACACCGACCTTGTAGGAGCCGGCTTGCTGGCGATGGCGGAGTGTCAGTCAGCAGAGTCTCCGCCTGATCCACCGCTATCGCCAGCAAGCCGGCTCCTACAGGGGAATGCGAGGTTTCAGAGGCTGTAGTAATAGCCACGGCTGCGCAGGGCGACGATGCGCGGGCGGCCGTCGGGGTGGGGGCCGATCTTTTTGCGCAGGTTGCTGACGTGCATGTCCAGGCTGCGGTCGTACAGGGTGAGCTTGCGACCGAGGGCGATCTGCGCCAGTTCCTGTTTGTCCAGCGGCTCGCCCGGCTGCTTGAGCAAGGCTTCGAGCAAGCGGCTTTCGGAGACGGTGAGGGTGAATTCCTGTTCATCGATGCTGACCACGCCGCGCACCGGGCTGAAACACAGGTCGCCCAGTTCAAGCTGGCTGGACACCGCCGCCGGATGACTGCGGCGCAAGACGGCACGCAGGCGGGCGGTCAGTTCCCGTGGATCGCACGGTTTGGCCAGGTAATCGTCGGCGCCGAGTTCCAGGCCCAGGATGCGGTCCAGAGGCTCGCCGCGGGCCGAGAGCATCAGCACCGGCAATTCCGGATGGTCGCTGCGCAATTGCTTGAGCAGTTCCAGGCCGCTGCCGTCCGGCAGCATCACATCCAGCACCACGGCCGCCGGTGACGTTTCGGCCAGCGCGCGACGAGCACTCTGACCGTCGTGGCAAGCCCGGACATGGAAGCCTTCCTGGCTCAGCCAACTGACCAGCAGCTCACACAGCTCCTGATCGTCATCAATTAATAACAGCTCGCTCATGACTCACTCAATTTAGCCATTGTCGACGTTTTCGACTTGCACCACTGGCGAAGATACCGCAGAGCAGGGCCAATAGCGCAACTCCTGCGCCGATCACGAACCATTGCTGCTGGTCTGTCAAAAAGCGCGGCAGCGGACTGCTGGCCTGGGCTTCCTTGAGTTGCAGCTTCAGACGCTGATTCTCCTGGCGCAACCGGCTCAGCTGAGCGCTTTCGCGTTCGGCATCTGCACTTTGCAGTTGTTTGCTCAATTCTTCTCGTTGCTGTTCGCTCACCTTCAAGCGTTGCTGCAACTCGCTGATCTGGCTCCCGGCGCTCAAGGACAGAGGCGTCGAACTACCACCGGCGGCACTTTCTTCACCGTGGGCGGGCGCCACGATCGACAACGTGACCAACATCAGACACAACGGACCTTTGCGCATCGGAGCTCCTGAATCCAATCGATTATTGGGCAGGTTATCGGCAGGCAAACGAGAATAATGAGCGATTGAGAGCGCGATGAACCGGGAAGGTTCATCGCACGGGGGGATTTTACGGCAGGACTTGCTTGAACGGCTTGACCAAAACGTTGGCGTAGACGCCTGCAGCGATGTACGGGTCGGCGTCGGCCCAGGCTTGGGCGGCGCTCAGGGAATCGAATTCGGCGACGATCAGGCTGCCGGTGAAACCCGCAGCGCCCGGGTCATTGCTGTCGACTGCCGGGTGCGGGCCGGCCAATACGATACGACCTTCACCTTTGAGCACTTGCAGGCGCTCAAGGTGTGCAGGCCGTGCGGCCAGGCGGGCTTCCAGGGAATTGGCGACGTCTGTGGCAATGATTGCGTAAAGCATGTCAGTCCTCGGTTTTTGGCGTGGTGGTATCGGCGTCGTGCAAGTGGCGGGACAGGTAAATACCCTGAGCGACCAGGAACAACAGCGTCATGCCCAGGCTGCCGAAGACTTTGAAGTCGACCCAGTATTCCTGAAACGTGAACGCGACAAACAGGTTGGCGGCACCGCAGAACAGGAAAAATGCGATCCAGGCGATGTTCAGGCGAGTCCAGACCAGGTCCGGCAGGGTCAGTGCGTGGCCCATGATGCGCTTGATCAGCAACTGGTCACCGATGAAGTGGCTGCCGATGAATGCCAGGGCAAACAGCCAGTTGACCACCGGGGCTTTCCATTTCAGGAAGGTCTCGCTGTGGAACGCCAGTGTCAGGCTACCGAAGACCAGGCACGCGATGAGCGTCAGCCATTGGCTTTTTTCCAGCTTGCGCTGCTTGATGAAGAGCGTGCCGTACACCACCAGGGAACTGATGATCAGCATTGCCGTGGCGCTGTAAATACCGCCTACAGTCACTGGGTGACCGGCGATGTCGACGACCCGTGGATCGATTTTGAATACGATGAAAAACAGCAGGAGCGGGATGAAATCGATGAATTGTTTCACAGTGGCAGCCAGAAGCAGGATGTGGCGGCATAATAACAAACATATGGGCGCGCGATAGCGCCGGCTGATTTGAGGTTACACATCCCTGTGAATGTTGATTTGCACTGCCATAGCACGGCCTCCGATGGCGCCCTGGCGCCTGCGGTTCTGGTTGCGCGTGCGTTCGAGAAAGGCGTGCGAGTCCTGGCCTTGACCGATCACGACACCCTTGAAGGCCTCGATGAGGCCCGTAGCGCCGCAACGGCGTTGGGGATGCAGCTGGTCAACGGCGTCGAGTTATCCTGCACCTGGGGCGGCGCAACCATTCATGTGCTGGGCTACGGATTTGATGTCAATGCCGCGCCGTTGGTCGATGCCATCGCCAAGTTGCACGATGGCCGTTGGCTACGTTCCGAAGAAATAAGCCGCAAACTGGCGTTGAAGGGCATGCCGGGTGCGCTGGAGGGCGCCCGGGCGATTCAACAGGAACTGGGCGACAGCGGCAACGCGCCGGCTCGCCCGCACTTCGCTGACTGGATGGTGCGTGAAGGTTTCGTCAAGGATCGCGCCGAAGCGTTCCGCAAATGGCTGGGCGCCGGCAAGCTGGGGGACGTCAAGCAACACTGGCCGACCCTGGAAGAGACCGTCGAAACCCTGCGCGCCGCAAAAGCCTGGGTGAGCCTGGCGCATCCCTGGCACTACGATTTCACTCGCAGCAAGCGTCGCCGCCTGATTTCTGACTATATTCAAGCTGGGGGCCACGCTATCGAAGTGGTCAATGGCCATCAGCCCGCCGAGCAAGTGGGCAGCCTGGCGATTCTCGCCCGTGAGTTCGGTCTGCTGGTCAGCGCTGGCAGTGATTTTCATGGCCCTGGAGGCTGGTCCGAGATCGGTGAATACCGCCCGCTCCCGGAGGATCTGCCACCACTTTGGTGTCGATTCAAACATGACCCAATTATTGCCGCCGTCTGAACAGGTAGAGAATGTGAGTCAATTTTTCCAGATACATCCGGAAAACCCGCAAGCGCGCCTGATCAAACAGGCTGTCGAGATCATCCGCAAGGGCGGGGTGGTGATTTATCCCACAGACTCTTCCTACGCCATTGGTTGCCAGATCGGTGACAAGAATGCTGTGGAACGCGTGCGCCGGTTGCGTCAACTGGACGAGAAGCACAACTTCGCGCTGATTTGCAGCGACCTGTCGCAACTCGGGCTGTTCGCCAAGATCGACACCGGCACCTTCCGCGTGCTCAAGGCGCACCTGCCGGGGCCTTACACCTTCATTCTCAACGCCACCCGTGAAGTCCCGCGGCTGTTGTTGCACCCGAAAAAGCGCACCATCGGCCTGCGTGTGCCAAGCCATCCGATTGCCCTGGCGCTGCTGGAAGAACTCGGCGAGCCGCTGATGAGCGTGACGCTGATCATGCCGGGCGACACCGACCCGCTGAGCGATCCTTATGAAATGCGCCAATTGCTCGAGCATCAAGTGGACCTGATCATCGACGGCGGTTTCGGCGGGATCAAGGCGTCCACGGTGATCAATCTCGCCGATGGCGAGCCGGAAGTGATCCGCGTCGGTTGCGGCGACCCGACGCCGTTCATGGCCGAGGCGTAAATGTCTGCAGTAGAACCCGTTATCGACAGTCAGGCCGGCGCCCAGCAAGAACTGCCGTTCGCCATGGTCTATGGCCAGGCGGTGCTGGAAATGCCGCTGGACCTGTACATTCCGCCGGATGCGCTCGAGGTTTTTCTCGAAGCCTTCGAAGGCCCCCTCGACCTGCTGCTGTACCTGATCCGCAAACAGAACATCAACATCCTCGACATCCCGGTGGCGGAAATCACCCGCCAGTACATGGGTTACGTCGAGTTGATGCAGTCGGTGCGCCTGGAGCTGGCCGCCGAGTACCTGGTGATGGCCGCGATGCTGGCCGAAATCAAGTCGCGGATGCTGTTGCCGCGCGCCGAAACCATCGAAGACGAAGAAGACGATCCGCGCGCCGAACTGATCCGTCGCTTGCAGGAATACGAGCGCTTCAAGGCAGCCGCCGAAGGCATCGATGGCCTGAGCCGCGTCGGTCGTGATGTGGTGGTGCCCAAGCTGGATGCCCCGGAAGCACGGGCGCGCAAGCTGTTGCCGGATGTGAGTCTGTCGGAGTTGTTGATGTCCATGGCCGAGGTGCTGCGTCGTGGCGACATGTTCGAAAGCCACCAGGTCAGCCGCGAGGCGCTGTCCACGCGCGAACGCATGAGCGACGTGCTGGAGCGGCTCAAGGGGGGCGGTTTCGTGCCCTTTGTCGAGCTGTTCACTGCCGAAGAAGGGCGCTTGGGGGTGGTGGTGACCTTTATGGCGATCCTCGAACTGGTCAAGGAATCCTTGGTCGAGCTGGTGCAGAATGAGCCGTTCGCGGCGATCCACGTGCGAGCCCGAGCCGAATAACGAGTTGAATCATGAACCTGACTGAACCCCGCGAGCTGGCGCCACTGCTTGAAGCCTTTCTGTTGGCCTCGGGAAAACCGCAATCGCTTGAACGCCTGTTCGAACTCTTTGAGGAGGGCGAGCGGCCGGAACCGCCGGTCTTCAAGAAAGCCCTGACGATCCTGGCCAAGTCCTGCGACGGCCGTGCGTTCGAGCTGAAGGAAGTCGCCTCCGGCTATCGCCTGCAGATCCGCGAAAAATTCTCGCCATGGGTCGGGCGTTTGTGGGAAGAGCGCCCGCAGCGTTATTCCCGCGCCATGCTCGAAACCATGGCCCTGATTGCCTATCGCCAGCCGATCACCCGGGGCGAGATCGAAGACGTGCGGGGCGTGGCGGTCAACAGTCACATCGTCAAGACGTTGCTGGAACGGGAGTGGATTCGCATCGTCGGTTATCGCGACGTGCCCGGTAAACCGGCGATGTTTGCGACGACGAAGGCGTTTCTCGATCATTTCAACCTGAAGAATCTTGACGATCTGCCGCCGCTCGCAGAACTGCGCGAGCTGGAGCCTGACCCGGTGCTCGACTTCGACGATGCGCCCGTGCCAGCCGGTTTGCAGGAACTGGCGGACGCCAGCGCCGAGCCGGAAGAACCGAAGGAAGAAACCAGTTTCCATACGTTGTTGCTGGAGCTGGACACCATGGAGGAGGGGCTCAAGACCGACTTCGATGACATTTTGCGTGATGGCGAGATGAGCGTGACCGAAGAGGTTTTGGCGCAGCCGGAAGCGGTCATTGAGGTTGAGCTTCAAGTCGAACCAGAAGCCACCGTCGAAGAAGAACGGGAAGATGATGTGCTCGGTGTGGCCGAGGCGCGCGAAAAGCTCCTGGCCGCCGTCGCCGCGCTCGAACAGCCGAAACCCGAGCCCGAACCCGAGCTGTCCGACGAAGAGGCCGAAGCCCGGGCCCTCGCCGAAGCCATCGAAGCCGAACGCCGCGAGTTCGAAGACTGACCCAAATCTCGTAGACGATGAGACCCTTGTAGGAGCCGGCTTGCTGGCGATGGCGGTGGTTCAGTCAATAAATGTATTGGCTGACCCACCGCCATCGCCAGCAAGCCGGCTCCTACAAGGTTGCGTTGGAAAGCCCCCTGCATCAGCGTCTGCCCAGTCCTCACCGAAGCGGCGCTGCGTCTGATCAAACTCGGTACCACCGGTCGGCGGAAATCCGGGTAACTGGCCATTCATCAGCTAGTCTCTGATGCGCAAACGCCGACATGAGCGTATGATTCGCGACCCTTCGGCGATCCCTTCGCCCGAGTACAAGCTTTCAACGCTTCAGGACGCTCAATTCAGAGCCGCCTGAACAGACCACACCGGGAGGTGCCCAGATGAGTATCAACGACCAGAAAGACGACCAGGAAATCGGCCCAGCAGGCGAGAAACTGCAGAAAGTCCTCGCCCGTATCGGCGTCGGCTCGCGCCGTGACGTAGAAGCCTGGATCAGCCACGGCCGCATCAAGGTCAACGGCAAAGACGCCACCCTCGGGCAGCGCGTCGACATGCACGACGCCATCACCATCGATGGCAAGGTGATCAAGCGCGAAGAAGCCGCCGAGTCGGTACGCCGCGTGATCATGTACAACAAGCCCGACGGTGAAATCTGCACCCGCCTTGACCCGGAAGGCCGCCCAACCGTTTTCGACAAGATGCCACGGCCCAAAGAAGGTCGCTGGATCAACATCGGCCGTCTGGACATCAACACCACCGGCCTGCTGATGTTCACCACCGACGGTGAACTGGCCAACCGCCTGATGCACCCTTCCTACGAAATGGACCGTGAATACGCGGTACGTGTGCGTGGCGAAGTCGATGACGAGATGATCGAGCGTCTGAAGGCAGGCGTCGTCCTTGAAGACGGCCCGGCCAAGTTCACCGACATCAAGCAAGCGCCAGGTGGCGAAGGTTTCAACCACTGGTACCACTGCGTGGTGATGGAAGGTCGCAACCGCGAAGTTCGTCGTCTGTGGGAATCCCAGGGCCTGGTGGTCAGCCGTCTGAAGCGCGTGCGTTTCGGTCCGGTGTTCCTCAACTCCGACCTGCCGATGGGTCGCTGGCGCGAAATGAGCCAGTACGAAGTCGACATTCTGAGTGCGGAAGTGGGTCTGACGCCTGTGGCCATGCCGCAGATGAATGCCAAGAGCAAAGACAAGCTCGACCGTATGCAGCGTAAATCGTCGCGTCCGATGGGCAAGACCGAGCGCGTGCGTTCGTTGCGTCCTGCCATCGGTAACCAGTCCGCTGCTACACCGCGCGATACCCGTGAACCGCATATCGAAGGCGAGCGTCCAGCCCGCAAGCCAGCAGCGCCACGCGCCGACGGCGAGCGTGGTCCACGCACGCCGCGTCCGGCCAACGGTCGCACTGAACGTGGCGAAGGCCGCGGTGCACCTGCGGGTCGTGGTGAGTCAGGTCGCGGTACGCCAGTGGCGGATCGTCCATCGGACACCAAGCGCCCGGCCAAGCCAGCGCCAAAACGTCCGGGGATCAAGCTGGTCGAGGGTGACAAACCATCGGGCAAGCGCCGCGGCGCGCCAGCCGGTTCGGGCCAGCGTCCGGGCTTCGGTCGTCGCAAGCCTGAGTAAGGGCTGAGCGGCAGATGAAAAACGCCAACCTTCGGGTTGGCGTTTTTTTTGGCCTGACTTTGGCTCTGTGTCGTTGTTGAGGACCTCATCGCGAGCAGGCTCGCTCCCACAGGGGGGGGGCGAGTACTTTCCGAAACATGCGATCAAATGTGGGAGCGAGCCTGCTCGCGAAGGGGCCTGTCGCAGCGCTGCACTATCCATGTTGGAGTGTCGGCGTTACGGCATGTAACGAAAAATTGACGAAGCCCACTGATTGGCCAAATGAAATCGTCGCCACCTGAGCACTGTAAGAAAATACTTACACCCACAACACGCCCGAACGCTTTCCCATCCTCTAGCCCGCTTGTTTCAGGGGCTCCAGAAGGGTGTCATGCGCCCCATGCCTGTCGTGCAGGTGCATAACAAAAAGGAGGCGCAATGTACGCCGTGACTCATCTCCATCTCTCCCCGTGGGGCGGTTTTCCTATCGCTCACGCCGACGATCCGCAAAGGTCTGACTCTCTTTTTGCAGCCGCCCGAAACCCTCGGGGCGGACACAGGCAATCCCGGCAACCGACGCGCTGATCCAGCGGTGTCTGGCAGCAGGGGGTTAGCGGTGTACAATGCGCCGCGTTTTACCTGTGACCTCCTGCGCACCTGCGCAAACCTCAAGGCTATCCGCCTTGTTCACTCCGCCGCGTCACGAGCGTGTCGGGTTCGATTTCGTCACAGATAAAAACAAACAGGTGACGCATGACCGTTGTAAATACGCTGAACTCCTGGTGCCTGCGCTGGGGTTTGATCGGCGCTGCTTAAAGTCGCAACCGAGCAGCAACGTCTATTGAACATCATCAAACCTTGCGTGAGACCCTTTTCATGAGTGGACAAAACTCGCATTCAGGCGAGCTGAAACGCGGCCTGAAGAATCGTCATATTCAACTGATCGCCCTCGGTGGCGCGATTGGTACCGGCCTGTTCCTCGGCTCGGCCGGTGTACTGAAATCCGCTGGCCCGTCGATGATCCTCGGCTACGCCATCTGCGGCTTCATTGCCTTCATGATCATGCGCCAGCTCGGCGAAATGATCGTCGAAGAGCCGGTGGCCGGTTCCTTCAGCCACTTCGCGCACAAATACTGGGGCGGTTTCGCCGGTTTCCTGTCGGGCTGGAACTGCTGGATCCTGTACATTCTGGTGGGCATGTCGGAGCTGACCGCCGTCGGCAAATACATCCACTACTGGGCACCGGAGATCCCGACCTGGGTCTCGGCAGCCGGGTTCTTCGTGCTGATCAACCTCATTAACCTGGCCAACGTCAAAGTCTTTGGTGAGGCGGAGTTCTGGTTCGCGATCATCAAGGTTGTAGCGATCGTCGGCATGATTGCCCTGGGCAGCTATCTGCTGGTCAGCGGGCACGGCGGACCGGAAGCGTCGGTGACCAACCTGTGGTCCCACGGTGGTTTCTTCCCGAACGGCGTCAGTGGTCTGGTGATGGCCATGGCGATCATCATGTTCAGCTTCGGCGGCCTGGAAATGCTCGGCTTCACCGCAGCAGAAGCGGACAAACCGAAAACCGTGATCCCGAAAGCGATCAACCAGGTGATCTACCGGATCCTGATTTTCTACATCGGCGCACTGGTCATCCTGCTGTCGCTGACGCCATGGGACAGCCTGCTGGCGACCCTGAACGCCTCCGGCGATTCCTACAGCGGCAGCCCGTTCGTGCAAGTGTTCTCGATGCTCGGCAGCAACACCGCCGCGCACATCCTCAACTTCGTGGTGCTGACCGCGGCGTTGTCGGTGTACAACAGCGGCACCTACTGCAACAGCCGCATGCTGCTGGGCATGGCCGAGCAGGGCGATGCGCCGAAAGCCCTGGCGAAGATCGACAAGCGCGGCGTGCCGGTGCGTTCGATCCTCGCTTCGGCGGCGGTGACGCTGATCGCGGTGCTGTTGAACTACCTGATCCCGCAAAATGCGCTGGAACTGTTGATGTCGCTGGTGGTGGCCACGTTGGTGATCAACTGGGCGATGATCAGCTATTCGCACTTCAAGTTCCGCCAGCACATGAACAAGACCAAGCAGACGCCGCTGTTCAAGGCCCTGTGGTATCCGTACGGAAACTACATCTGCCTGGCGTTCGTGGTGTTCATCCTTGGCGTGATGCTGTTGATCCCGGGCATTCAGGTTTCGGTGTACGCGATTCCGGTGTGGGTCGTGTTCATGTGGATTTGCTACGGCATCAAGAACAAGCGCAGTGCTCAACAAACGTTGCAGGCTGCAGTGAAATAACGCAGCGCGCAGACACAACAAACCCGGCCATGTGCCGGGTTTTTTGTTTTCAGGGTTTACACAAATCCCCTGTGGGAGTGAGCCTGCTCGCGATTGCGGTGTGTCAGATTACGCAGATGTTGACTGACACGCCCTCATCGCGAGCAGGCTCGCTCCTACAGTGGAACATGGGCGTGTAGAAGACCTCATTCGCGGTATCCTGCGCACTCTGAATACGGACGCTTTTCCATGCTGGTGATTTCCAACAACGTGCATCTGCCGGATGCCGAGATCGAATTGACGGCCATCCGCGCCCAGGGCGCCGGTGGGCAGAACGTCAACAAGGTCTCCAGTGCCGTGCACCTGCGCTTCGACATTCCGGCCTCGTCCTTGCCCGAGTTCTACAAGGAGCGGCTGCTGGCGCTGCGTGACAGTCGCATCACCAGCGACGGTGTGTTGATCATCAAGGCCCAGCAATACCGCACGCAGGAGGCCAATCGCGCCGATGCGCTGGAGCGGCTGACCGAGTTGATCCTCAGCGCCACCAAGGTCGAAAAGAAACGCCGTCCGACCAAGCCGACCCTCGGCTCGAAGAAGCGTCGGCTCGAATCCAAGACCAAGCGCGGCAGCATCAAGGCCGGGCGCGGCAAGGTCGATTTCTAGCGGGCGTCTCGCTCTTCACGATACTTGGGCGCTTGCCTGTACAGGTAAACGCTCAGTGCCAAACCGCTCAAAGCGGCGATTGCAGCGAACAGGAAGATCGAAGCAAAACCAAATCCGGCGGCAATCGCGCCCGCCAATGGTCCGGTAATCCCCAGCGACAAATCGATGAACAGCGAATACGCGCCAACCGCAGCGCCACGGCTGGACGCTGGCACCAGATTGACCGCTTCCACGCCCAGCGCCGGGAACACCAGGGAAAAACCGAAACCGCTCAGCGCCGCGCCGGCCAAGGCCCAATGAGCATCCGGTGCCAGCCACAGCAGCAACAACCCCAGGGTTTCCACCGACAGACAGGCAATCGCCACGCGAAAACCACCGAGGCGGTTGATCAGGTTGCCGAACAACAGCCGCGCGCCGATGAAGCTTGCGCCAAACAGGCTCAGGCACAACACCGCGTTGTCCCAGTGTTGCGTGGCGTAATACAAGGTGATGAAGGTGGCGATGGTGCCGAAGCCGATCGAACCCAGCGCCAGGCCGCAACCGTGCGGCAGCACTCGACCGAGCACATGCATGAACGGCAATCGTTCCCCGGCCACGATGGGCGCGGCGGTTTTCGGCCAGGCCAGCGCCAGGCCCAGCACGGCCAGCAACACGATGCTCACGCCCATGCTCCACAAGCCCAGCTGACTGACCAGCAACACGCCAAGCGGTGCGCCGACGGCCAGTGCGCCATAACTGGCGATGCCGTTCCACGAGATTACTTTGGCGGTGTTCGCCGCGCCGACCCGGCCGATGCCCCAGCCGATCGAGCCCGAGCCCACCAGGCTTTCCGCGCTGCCGAGCACCAGGCGTCCGATCAGCAGGCTGATCAGGCTCAGCATCGGCAGGCTTTGGGTCCAGGCCGAAATCAGCATGAATACGCCGCTCAGACCGCAACCGGCGAGGCCATACATGACCGCCAGTTTGCTGCCCTTGTTATCAATGATTTTCCCGGCGTATGGACGGCTGAGCAGGGTGGCCAGGTATTGCACGCTGATCACCAGGCCGGCGACTACGGCACCGAAACCCAGATCGCTGTGGACGTAGCCGGGCAACACGGCCAGAGGAATGCCGATGTTGAGGTAGCCGATAAAAGTGAACAGGACGATGGAAACGACTTGCAGCGTGACCGCCAGGGGGCGCTGGTTTTCAGACATGGGTAAAGGTCCACGGGAAAGCAGGATAGATAGGCTGCTTATGATAGCGGCGCGAGAGGCCGCGGGGCGTGGAAAAGTAAAACTATTTGCCGGGTGGGGGCGAATCAGGGTTTGGCGGGGGCAACCAATTGTGTTGTGACCAGGGCGGCCAGGGCATTTTCTTCGCTGCCGAAACGGGCGAGCAATGCCGCTTGTTTCTCGGGGGACAGGCGATTCCAGATCTCGATCATCTTCTCGGCGGTGCCGATCAGAACGCTGGCCTGGGTCTCGCTAAAGTCATCGGTCATGGTGTGCAACTCAAGGGTTCAGGCGGTGTGGAAAGCGCATGTTAGCGCTTTCCACACGGTCTGGCATTGCAGGTGTTTCAGTCTTCGCTGTCGGCCTGGCGGCGTTCAGTGGCTTCTTTCGGCTCGGGCTGTTGGGCGCCGGCTTGCTGCGTGGGTGTCTGCTCAGTTTCGTGCAGGCTTGGGAAGGGGAGATTAGGGATCTCGTGCATGTTTCGCGCTCCTCGCAAAGTCTGTTGATAGATCTGGTAGATCCGCGCTTTTACAAAGCCTGGGCAGGATACAGCAGGAGAAATGACAATCAGACTTTTATATCCAATTGTTACGACGGATGGGCTTGTCTAGACAGGTGTGGAAGAGGGCGCGCCGCAAAACAAATGTGGGAGCGAGCCTGCTCGCGATGGTGTGTCAGTCAAAACAGCTTCGTCTGATACACCATCGCGAGCAGGCTTGCTCCCACAAGGGAACTACAGAGTTCTTGAGATTACTTGCAAACTTTCGCGATGGCTTCGGCCAGCAGATCAAGACGCGTCGCATCAATCCCCGCCACGTTCGCCCGGCCGGTACCGACCATGTAAACGCTGTGATGATCACGCAACTGTTTAACCTGGTCAGGCGTCAATCCGGTGTAGGAAAACATCCCGCGTTGCACACCAATGTGCGCAAAGCGCTCGCGCAAACCATGGGGCTCCAGCGCCTCGACCAGGCCGCTGCGCAGTTGGGCGATACGCAAGCGCATGGCTTCCACTTCGTCGGCCCAGAGGCTTTTCAGCTCCGGGTCGCCGAGGATCGTTGCCACCACGGCAGCACCGTGATCCGGTGGAGTCGACCACAAGTTACGGGCGATATTGGCCAGTTGGCTGCGGATATCCACCAGTTTGTCAGCCGTCTTCGCGCAGACAATCAACGCTCCCGTGCGGTCGCGGTACAGGCCGAAGTTCTTCGAGCAGGAGCTGGTGATCAACACTTCCGGCAGTTCGGCAGCGAACAACCGGGTTGACCACGCATCCTGCTCCAGTCCGTCGCCGAAACCCTGATAGGCGAAGTCGATCAGCGGTACCAGATTGCGACTGCGCACCACTTCCAGCACCCGGCGCCAGTCGTCATGGGACAGATCGAAACCGGTCGGGTTGTGGCAGCAAGCGTGCAGCAAAACCACATCGCCCTCAGGGGCTTCGTTGAGTGCTGCCAGCATCGCTTCAACATCGAGGCGGTTGTCGCTGCCAACATAAGGGTAGTGATTAACCTTGACCCCGGCCGTGGCGAAAATGGTTTCGTGAATCGGCCAGGTCGGGTTGCTCAACCACACGCCACGGCCCGGCAGGCACTGGGCGATGAAGTCCGCGCTCAAGCGCAGCGCACCAGTGCCGCCCGGCGTCTGGGTGACACCGGCCCGCTGTTCGGCGATCAACACAGAATCGGTGCCGAGCACCAACTTGTTGATGGCTTTGCCGAACGCCGGTTCGCCGTGACCGCCGATGTAGGTCTTGGTGGTCTGGCGATCCACCAGGCGCTGCTCCGCAATCTTCACGGCCTGGGGAATCGGCGTCAGGCCAAAGGCATCTTTATAGACGCCCACACCAAGGTCGAATTTGCGCGGGTTGGGGTCCTGCGCATAGGCCTCCATCAGGCCGAGAATCGGGTCGCCGGGTACTCGACCTATGGCGTCGAAATGCATTATTTGCGGCCCTCGGCGTCCTTGGCCACTTCGTCAGTGCGCGCGGCCATGATGAAATCGTTGCGGTGCAGGCCTTTGATGGAGTGGCTCCACCAGGTCACGGTGACTTTGCCCCATTCGGTCAGCAGGCCCGGGTGGTGACCTTCAGCCTCGGAGATTTCACCGACGGCGTTGGTGAACGCCAGCGCGTGCTTGAAGTTCTTGAACAGGAAAACCTTTTCCAGCTGCATGACGCTGTCGCGGACTTCGATGTTCCAGTCCGGGATCTGCTTGATCAGTACCGGCAGCTCTTCGTCGCTGACCTGAGGGGCGTCGGCGCGGCAGGCTTCGCAATGGGCTTGGTTCAATGTGGACATGATGTGTTCCTGAATTCGAATGATTGGAAATCGGCCGTCAGTGCAACCACGCTAAACCAAAGCGTCGATTCCTGACAGGCTCACTTGATTCTAAAAGCTGCGGATCACGCGGCTTTCGGCGGAAATTTCGGTGCGTGCAAGCCCAGCTGCATGCCTTGCTTGACCATGCCCATGATGTCTTCGTGGGCGAGGTCGAACAGACGCTTGAGGTTCGGCAAGACGAAATACAGCGGTTGCAGGATGTCGATGCGGTAAGGCGTGCGCATGCATTCCAGTGGGTCGAAGGCCTGATGCTCAGGTTCGCTCGACAGGCTGTAAACGGTTTCTTTCGGCGAGGAGAGAATGCCGCCGCCGTAAATGCGCTGGCCTTGCGGGGTATCGACCAGGCCGAACTCGATGGTCATCCAGTACAAGCGCGCCAGGTACACGCGTTCTTCCTTGGAGGCCTTCAGGCCGAGTTTGCCGTAGGTGTGGGTGAATTCGGCGAACCAAGGGTTGGTCAGCAGCGGGCAGTGACCAAAGATCTCGTGGAAAATGTCCGGCTCTTGCAGGTAATCCAGCTCTTCGCGGGTACGAATAAACGTCGCCACCGGAAACTGCTTGTTGGCCAGTAATTCAAAGAAGGTCTGGAAAGGAATCAGTGCGGGTACTCGGGCAACCTGCCAGCCGGTGGTTTCACCGAGGACTTTGTTGATTTCGCCGAGTTGCGGAATGCGGTCGTGGGGCAGACCGAGTTTTTCGATACCGTCCAGGTATTCCTGGCACGCACGCCCTTCGATCACTTTCAGTTGGCGAGTGATCAGCGTGTTCCACACCGCGTGTTCTTCGGCGGGGTAGTCGATAAAACCTTGCGCATCGGGCTCGCGAGCCACGTACTGCGACTGCTTCATGCTGCTCTCCTGCTAGGGGATTTCGTTCTTGTTATGTCCTGCTATGGACTTAGAAATACCTCAGGAATTGCGATGTTGCAGCACGTGTAAGCCGTCGCGTGTAGGAAAAATCGTTGGTTTTCGTAAACTTTTCGTTACGGATTGACGGCTGTGGCGCTGTGCGTGAGTTTTTCGGGTTTGAAATGGCTTGAAGGTGTCACATAATCTTGACGACTATCTGAGCGCGCCCAGAGAAAATTTCCCCTGTGGCCCTCGATTGATTGGTAAACCGCTGTATGTAGGAGCCGGCTTGCCGGCGATAGCGTTCTCAAGGACGCCATCGCCGGCAAGCCGGCTCCTACAGGGAGCGATTCATCGCCTTAATTTACCTTCGGGCCTTTTATGCGTATCAAAGTCCACTGCCAAAATCGCATCGGCATCCTGCGCGACATTCTCAATTTGCTGGTCGAGTACGGGATCAACGTCGCTCGCGGTGAAGTGGGTGGCGAGCATGGCAACGCGATCTACCTGCATTGCCCGAACCTGATCAATATTCAGTTCCAGGCGTTGCGTCCGAAATTCGAGTCGATTGCCGGGGTCTTTGGCGTCAAGCGTGTAGGCCTCATGCCGAGCGAGCGTCGGCACATGGAACTCAATGCTTTGCTCGGCGCCCTGGAATTTCCGGTGTTGTCGATCGACATGGGCGGCTCGATTGTCGCGGCTAACCGCGCGGCGGCGCAGTTGCTCGGCGTGCGTGTCGATGAGGTGCCGGGGATTCCCTTGTCGCGTTACGCCGAGGATTTCGATTTGCCGGAACTGGTGCGCGCCAACAAGTCGCGGATCAACGGGCTGCGAGTCAAGGTCAAGGGCGACGTGTTTCTGGCCGACATCGCGCCGCTGCAATCGGAGCATGACGACAGCGAGGCCATGGCCGGCGCGGTGCTGACGCTGCACCGTGCCGACCGGGTAGGGGAGCGCATTTATAACGTGCGCAAACAGGAACTGCGCGGGTTCGACAGCATCTTCCAAAGCTCGAAAGTGATGGCGGCGGTGGTGCGTGAAGCCCGGCGTATGGCACCGCTGGATGCGCCACTATTGATAGAAGGCGAAACCGGCACCGGCAAGGAACTGCTGGCACGCGCCTGCCACCTGGCGAGCCCTCGGGGGCAGTCGCCACTGATGGCGCTCAATTGCGCCGGCCTGCCGGAGTCCATGGCCGAGACGGAACTGTTCGGCTACGGCCCCGGCGCGTTCGAAGGCGCCCGTGCCGAAGGCAAGCTCGGGCTGTTGGAACTGACGGCGGGCGGTACGCTGTTTCTCGATGGCGTGGGTGAAATGAGCCCGCGCTTGCAGGTGAAATTACTCAGATTCCTGCAGGACGGTTGCTTCCGTCGTGTAGGCAGTGATGAAGAGGTTTACCTCGATGTGCGAGTGATCTGTGCAACGCAGGTCGACCTGTCGGAATTGTGCGCTCGTGGCGAGTTTCGCCAGGATTTGTATCACCGCTTGAACGTGCTTTCGCTGCATATCCCGCCACTGCGCGAATGCCTGGATGGTTTGACGCCGCTGGTGGAGCACTTCCTTGATCAGGCCAGTCGGCAGATCGGTTGTGCGCTGCCGAAGCTGGCGCCGGCGGCCATGGAGCGGCTCAGTCACTATCATTGGCCGGGCAACGTTCGGCAGTTGGAGAACGTGCTGTTTCAGGCGGTTTCGTTATGCGAGGGCGGGACGGTCAAGGCAGAGCATATTCGCCTGCCGGATTATGGCGTGCGTCAGCCGCTTGGCGATTTTTCGCTTGAGGGTGGGTTGGATGAGATTGTCGGGCGTTTTGAAAAAGCCGTGCTTGAGCGTTTGTATTCGGAGCATCCGAGCAGTCGGCAACTGGGCAAGCGGTTGGGGGTTTCGCATACCACCATTGCCAATAAGTTGCGTGAGTATGAAGTCGGCAAGACCGAGTCCTAGCTGACGTTTGCTGTGTTTGTGCCGGCCTCTTCGCGAGCAACCTTTGGATCATGCGTTGCCACTTACCGGCATAACACCGCCGGTTTTTCGTCTTTGACACATTCCCCTGTTTCCCCCTGAACGCCCCAAGTCCTTTGTTTGCCGGGCTCCGCGCCGCCAGAAAAAAGTTGGTCTGCAAATTGCTTATCGCTCAGCAGTACAGCGGTGGGCGGCAAACGTCCGGCATGCAGAGGAAAGAGTGTGGACAAGTACCTTTATGTGGCAATGACCGGCGCCAGCCAGAATGCACTGGCGCAGAAGGCTCATGCGAACAACCTGGCGAACATCTCCACCAACGGCTTCCAGAAAGACCTGGAGCAGGCGCGTTCGATGCCGGTGTTCGGTGACAGCTTTCCGGCGCGTGCGTTTGCGATGTCCGAACGTCCGGCCACCGACTTCTCCGCGGGCTCTCTGGTACAAACCGGTCGCGACCTCGACGTCGCGGTGCAGGGCAACGGCTGGCTCGCGGTGCAGAACCCCGACGGCGGTGAAAGCTACGTGCGCACCGGCAGCCTGAACGTTGACGCTCTGGGCGTGTTGCGAGCCGGCAACGGCATGCCGGTGATGGGCAATGGCGGGCCGATTTCCGTGCCGCCCGAGCAGCAAATCGAAGTGGGTGAAGACGGCACCGTCAGCATTCGTGCGATGGGCGAAGGCCCTCGCGTGATGGCCGAAGTCGACCGCATCAAGCTGGTCAACCCGGACTTCAAGAACATGACCAAAGGCCTGGACGGTTCGATCCACACCAAGGATGGCAAGCCGGCGCAAGCCGATGCCAACGTCAAACTGGTGTCCGGGTTCCTGGAGTCGAGCAACGTCAATGCCGTGGAAGAGATGACTTCGGTACTGGCGCTGGCCAAGCAGTTCGAGCTGCACATCAAGATGATGAACACCGCCAAAGATGACGACCAGGCCATGGCTCGGGTCTTGCAGATCAGCTAATTATCAGAACGTCGCGCCGTAAAACAGGCGCACGAGGAGAATCGAATGCTTCCGGCTCTATGGGTTGCCAAAACAGGTCTGTCCGCCCAGGACACCAACCTGACGACCATTTCCAACAACCTGGCGAACGTGTCGACCACGGGTTTCAAACGTGACCGCGCCGAGTTCCAGGACCTGCTGTACCAGATCAAACGCCAGCCAGGCGCCCAGTCGACCCAGGACAGCGAACTGCCGTCGGGTCTGCAATTGGGTACCGGTGTGCGCATTGTCGGCACCCAGAAAAACTTCAACGCCGGTAGCCTGCAAACCACCGAGCAACCGTTGGACATGGCCATCGACGGTCGCGGTTTCTTCCAGATCCTGCAACCGGACGGCACCACGTCCTACACCCGTGACGGTACGTTCCACCTCGACTCCAACGGTCAGATCGTCAACGCCAGCGGCTTCGCCCTGGAGCCGGCCATTGTCATTCCGAACGACGCGCAGACCTTCACGGTCGGTCGCGACGGCACCGTGTCCATCACCGTCGCCGGCAACCCGGCATCCCAGGTGATCGGCAACCTGCAAACCGCCGACTTCATCAACCCGGCCGGCCTGCAAGCGGTGGGTAACAACCTGTTCCTGGAAACCGCTGCCAGCGGCGCGCCGCAAGTCGGCACGCCAGGCCTGGCCGGTTTCGGCACCACGCTGCAGAACACCCTGGAAACTTCCAACGTCAGCACCGTTGAAGAGATGGTCAACATGATCACCACTCAGCGCGCCTACGAGATGAACTCCAAGGTGATCTCCACCGCCGACCAGATGCTCTCGTTCGTAACGCAGAATCTGTAATCAAGCCTATGAGGCGGTCATGAGGCCGCCTGCAACACCGTGAGGTAGGGTCATGAATCGCTTTGTATCTGTCCTGGCACTGAGTGGCGTCGCCGCGCTGGCGGGTTGCGTCGGTCCGACGCCCAAGCCCAATGACCCTTACTACGCCCCGGTGTTGCCGCGTACGCCATTGCCGGCTGCCGCGAACAACGGCTCGATCTACCAGGCCGGTTTTGAACAGAACCTGTACAGCGACCGCAAGGCGTTCCGGGTCGGTGACATCATCACCATCACCCTGAACGAAAAAACCCAGGCCAGTAAAAATGCCAACTCGCAAGTGGCCAAGAACAGCAAGGCCGGCATCGGTCTGACGTCGCTGTTCGGTGTGGTGCCCAACACTAACAGCCCATTCAGTGACAATGATCTGACACTGAATGCGAGTTACAGCGGCGACCGCGCGACCAAGGGCGACAGCAAGGCCGGGCAGGGCAACAGCCTCACTGGTTCGATCACCGTGACCGTCGCCGACGTCTTGCCCAACGGCATCATTGCCGTGCGCGGCGAGAAGTGGATGACGCTCAATACCGGTGATGAGCTGGTACGGATTGCCGGCCTGGTCCGGGCCGATGACATCGCGACCGACAACACGGTTTCGTCGACACGCATCGCCGATGCACGCATCACCTATTCGGGCACCGGTTCGTTTGCCGATGCGAGTCAGCCAGGCTGGTTCGACCGTTTCTTCCTCAGCCCGCTGTTCCCTTTCTAGGTGGTCACGTTGAATTTCAAACACCTGATGGTGGCTGCGTTCCTGATGTCCGCAGCCTTTGGTGCTCAGGCTGAGCGGCTGAAGGATATCGCCAGTATTTCCGGCGTACGTTCCAACCAATTGATCGGCTACGGTCTGGTGGTCGGGCTTAACGGTACCGGCGACCAGACGACGCAGACGCCGTTCACCCTGCAAACCTTCAATAACATGCTCTCGCAGTTCGGCATCAAGGTGCCGGCGGGTTCCGGCAACGTGCAGTTGAAGAACGTCGCGGCGGTATCGATCAGTGCCGACTTGCCGGCCTTCGCCAAACCGGGTCAGCAGGTGGACATTACCGTGTCCTCCATCGGTAACTCCAAGAGCCTGCGTGGCGGCACCTTGCTGCTGACGCCGCTCAAGGGTATCGACGGCAACGTTTACGCGGTCGCCCAAGGCAACCTGGTCGTCGGCGGTTTTGATGCTGAAGGTCGCGACGGTTCGAAGATCACCGTCAACGTTCCGTCGGCTGGTCGCATCCCTGGTGGTGCGTCGGTCGAACGTTCGGTGCCGAGCGGTTTCAACCAGGGCAACAGCCTGACGTTGAACCTCAACCGTTCCGACTTCACTACCGCCAAGCGCATCGTCGACAAGATCAACGACATGCTCGGCCCTGGCGTTGCCCAGGCCATCGACGGCGGTTCGATTCGCGTCAGTGCGCCGCTGGATCCGAGCCAGCGCGTCGACTATCTGTCGATCATCGAGAACCTTGAAGTCGATCCGGGTCAGGCGGTGGCGAAAGTCATCATTAACTCCCGCACCGGCACCATCGTGATCGGCCAGAACGTCAAGGTGTCCCCGGCCGCCGTGACTCACGGCAGCCTGACCGTGACCATCACCGAAGACCCGATCGTCAGCCAGCCCGGCCCTCTGTCCAATGGTCAGACCGCTGTCGTGCCGCGCTCGCGGGTCAACGCCCAGCAGGAAGCCAAGCCGATGTTCAAGTTCGGCCCGGGCACCACCCTCGACGAGATCGTGCGTGCGGTGAACCAGGTCGGCGCGGCGCCAGGTGACTTGATGGCAATCCTTGAAGCACTGAAACAGGCCGGCGCGTTGCAAGCCGACCTGATCGTGATCTGAGGCCGGCGACCATGGATATGCACAAGAGTGGTCTGGTCAGCAGCGCCGATTCGGGGTCCTATTCGGACCTCAATCGCCTGAACCAGCTCAAGGTCGGCGACAAGAACAGTGACGAAAACCTGCGCAAAGTGGCGCAGGAATTCGAGTCGCTGTTCCTCGGTGAAATGCTCAAGTCCATGCGCAAGGCGACCGACACGCTGGCTGAGGGCAATCCGCTCAACACGCCGGCGGCCAAACAGTACCAGGAAATGTACGACCAGCAGTTGGCCGTTTCCATGTCCCGCGAGGGCGGTGGTATTGGTCTGGCGGACGTGCTGATGCGCCAGATGTCGAAGAACAAACCATTGGCTCCGGGCGAAGCGGCAACGCTGTCGGCGGCCAAGCAGGAAGCGGCAAAAGCGGCGGCACAGACGCCGGTGGCGGCGGGCACGGTCGGGACTAACGGGCCGCTGTCGCGAGTCAATGGCCAGCGTCCGTTGTGGGCTTCGCGCTCGATCAGCGCTCCACAGGCGGCAGGCGAGGGCGCACATCGCAACGACATGGCGCTGATCAATCAGCGACGCCTGGCGTTGCCACCGAAACTGGCTGACCGCTTGCTGGCGGGCCTGGTGCCTTCGGCGACGACGACCGCCGCGACGCTCAATAACACTCGATTGGCAGAGCGCAACACGTCGACCGGTTCGGGGCCTTTGTTCAACGGTGACTGGCTGGCGACTGCGCAAGCGTCATCGAGCACGGGTTTGCAGATTCATGGTCGTGCCATCGCTCAGATACCGTTGGCACCGGCGAAAAAAGCCTTCAGTTCTGCCGACCAGTTCGTCAACACCATGTTGCCGATGGCCAAGGAAGCCGCCGAGCGCATCGGCGTCGATCCGCGTTACCTGGTGGCCCAAGCGGCGCTGGAAACCGGCTGGGGCAAATCGGTCATGCGCGCACAGGATGGCAGCAGCAGCCACAACCTGTTCGGCATCAAGGCCAGCAGCAGCTGGAAGGGCGATTCGGCGCGCGCGATCACCAGCGAATTCAGAAATGGCGCGATGGTCAAGGAGACGGCCGAGTTCCGTTCCTATGACTCTTACAAGGACAGCTTCCATGACCTTGTGACTTTGTTGCAAACCAACAATCGCTATCAAGATGTCGTGAAGTCGGCCGATAACCCAGAACAGTTTGTACGCGAGTTGCAAAAGGCCGGTTACGCAACCGACCCGGACTACGCGAGCAAGATTTCGCAGATAGCCAAGCAGATGACGAGTTACCAGAACTACGCTGCGGCGGGCGTTTCCACCACGCCTTTATAGGCACAAGGATTAAGGTCGAACCATGAGTTTGCTCAATATCGGGATGTCGGGTCTGGCCGCTGGCCAATCCTCGTTGATGACCACCGGCAACAACATTGCCAACGTCGACACCGCCGGGTACTCGCGCCAGCAAACAGTGCAGGGCACCAAGGCCTCGCAGCAGTTCGGCAATGTCTACATCGGCACCGGCACGACCCTGGCCGATGTGCGTCGCGTGTACAACAGCTACCTCGATGCGCAGTTGCAGACCACCACCTCGCTCAACAGCGATTCGGCCGCCTACCTGAATCAGGTCACGCCGCTGGACAAATTGCTCTCCGACACCAGTACCGGCCTGAACGGCGCACTGACCAAGTTTTTTGCCTCGGTGCAGAACGTCAACGCCAAGCCGGGTGACGACGCGTCCCGCCAGTTGCTGCTCAGCGATTCTCAGGCCTTGAGCAACCGTTTCAACTCGATCTCCGCGCAGTTGACCCAGCAGAATGCCAATATCAACGGCAACCTGACGAACATGGCAGATCAGGTCAACAAGCTGGCCGCTACCGTGGCGCAGTTGAACCAGAAGATCTCCGAGGTTTCCAGCACCGGCGGCATGCCGAACGATCTGCTCGATGCCCGTAACGAAACCGTGCGCCAACTGTCGACCTTTACCGGTGCGCAAGTGGTGGAGCGTGAAGGCAGCCTCGACATTTACCTGGGCAGCGGTCAGCCGCTGGTCATTGGCAACACGTCCAGCAAACTTGAGGCGGTGCCAAGCAAAGAAGATCCGGGCCGTCTGGCGCTGCAGCTCAATCGCGGTTCGAGCACCATCGACATCACGTCGATCATGACCGGCGGCGAAATCGGCGGCCTGCTGCGTTATCGCAGCACCGTGCTGGACCCGTCCATGAATGAGCTGGGCCGTGTGGCGCTTGTTGTTGCCGATCAGATGAACAGCCTTCAGGCCCAGGGCATCGACAAGAACGGTGCCTTCGGTTCGAACCTGTTCACCAACATCAATTCGGCCAAGCTGGTCTCGGAGCGCAGCGTCGCCAGCACGAGCAACTTGGGCGCCGGCAACTTCGATGTGAGCATCAAGGACACTGGCAAGCTGACCATCAATGATTACAAGGTCACGTTTACCACCGCTACCGATTACACCGTTCAGCGCCTGCCGGACAACACGTCCATGGGCAGCTTCAGCACTGCACCGCCGGTAACCGCTCCGGTCTTTGACGGTATTGAGCTGAAGTTCAACGCGGCTTCTGCCACGGCGGGCGACACCTTCAGGATCACCCCGACCCGCGATGCTGCGGCGAACATCAAGACCGAGATGACCGACTCCAAGCGTCTGGCCATCGCGGCACCGCTGGGCGCGGCTATTGCGGCGAGCGGCAGTGGCAGCGGCACCCTGACGATCCCGGCCAGCGGTCAACCGACCCTGACCACCAAGTTCGATATCTACGACTCGGCGACCGCCACCGCGATGCAGAACGGCTTGAAAAACTCCACGCCGACCAAGGTGGTATTTGGTGCGGTGTCCGCCGACGGCACGAGCCAGACCTACCAGTTCCTGGACGCCAATGGCGGTTTGATCAGCGGCGGCACCATCAAACCAGGTGAGAGCAACACCCTGAACCTGAGCATTCCGCTCAAGGATGCGACGGGTGCGCCGATCCCGCCAGCGCCTGCCACTCAGTACACCGCGACCTTCAGCATGACCTTCGCCGGCGCCCCGAGCAACGGCGCGGCAATCAACGTTTCGCTCACTCAGCCGGGCAGCCTGGACAACCGTAATGGCACCGCTCTGGCCGGCTTGCAGACCGCGCAAACCGTGGACACCGGTTCGGCCAGCAAAGGCATTTCCCTGAACGACGCTTACGGCAAACTGGTCGAGGGCGTGGGTTCCAAGGCTGCACAGGGCAAGCTCGACAACGCGGCGACTGGCGCCATCCTGGCGAATGCCAAGGGTGCACGCGACTCGCTCTCGGGTGTCGACCTCGATGAGGAAACCGGCAACCTGGTCAAGTATCAGCAGTACTACACCGCGTCTTCGCAGATCATCAAGGCTGCGCAGGCTATCTTCAGCACACTGATCAACAGTCTTTAAGGAGTCGTAGCCCATGCGCATTTCTACCGCCCAGTTTTACGAGTCCTCGGCTGCCAACTATCAGAAAAACTTCGCCAACGTGGTCAAGAGCAGCGAAGAGGCGAGCAGCCTGGTTCGCGTCAACACCGCCGCGGATGATCCGGTCGGTGCCTCGCGGCTGCTGCAATTGGGTCAGCAGGCTTCGATGCTCGATCAGTTCTCGAACAATATGACGACGATCAAAGCCACGCTTGGCCAGACTGAAGCCGTCATGACCAGTATCGGCAACGTGCTGCAGCGCGCCAAGGAACTGGCCCTGGGTGCCGGCAACGCCGGTTATACCGATGCCGACCGCCAGGCCAACGCTTCGGAACTCAGCCAGATCGAAGAACAGCTGTTGAGCCTGATGAACACCAAGGACGAAAACGGCAAATACATTTTCGCCGGTTCCAAGGGCGATACCGTTCCGTTCACGCGCAATTCCGACGGCACCTACAGCTATAACGGCGATCAGGTCACGCTGGACCTGCCGATTGGCGATACCCAGTCGATGGCTACCAACAGCACCGGTTGGGCTGTGTTCCAGCAAGCCATCAATACCAGTCGCACACAGTCCACCATGACCTCGCCGACGGCAGCCGTTGATGGTGGTCGTGTGGTGCTTTCCAATGGTCAGGTAGGTTCCGATGTGACCTACAACGCCAAGTTCCGCGCTGGCGAGCCTTACACCGTGAATTTCCTCAGCCCTACGCAACTGGAAATCCGGGATTCGCTGGGTAATGACGTCACGTCCGAAGCCTCTGGCAATGGCGTGTTCAGCGCCACTGGCGGTGCGGCCACGCAGACGATCAATTTCCGTGGCGTTGACCTGAAGTTGAACATCAACATGAAGGCCGGTGATGTTCCTGCGACCGTGTTTCCGGCGCCTCCGTCCCCCAATGCCTACAGCTTCACCCTGGCGGCCAAGCCGGACAGCTTCAATGCGACCCGTGCTCCGGGCAACGTGTCTAGCGAAGTGATCACCAATACGAGTATCACCAACAGTGCCGCCTACCACGCCAGCTTTCCGGAAGGCGAGGCTGTTCTCAAGTTCACCAGCCCCACGGCTTTCGACTTGTATGCCGCGCCTCTGACCGCTAACAGCAAGCCGGTTTCCAGTGGCGTTCTGGCGGGCAACGTCGCCACCGCATCGGGTGTCGCTTTTACGCTGAGCGGCGCACCGGCGCCATCAATGCTTGCCGGCGATCAGTTCTCTGTCACGGTCAACACCCATCAGACGCAGAACATTCTGGACACCGTCAGCCAGCTGAAAACCGCGCTGTCGACGCCAACCAACAACGATCCGCTGGCCATTCAGAAGCTCAACGCGGCCATTGGTTCGGGCATCGGCAACCTGGCCAGTGGCATGGACCAGTTGACCTCCGGTATCAGTTCCGTGGGTGGGCGCGGTGCGTCGCTGACGACTCAGACCGATATCAACCAGAGCCTGGTGCTGGCCAACACGCAGACCCAGGGGGCGATCCGTGATTCGGACCCGGCCACGGTGATGACCCGTCTGACCTTGCAGCAAACCATGCTGCAGGCGTCGCAACTGGCGTTCAGCAAAATCGCTCAGTTGGGGCTGTTCAACAAAGTCTGAGTCAAGGCCTTCGCGCTGTTGGCGCGCAGGTTGAGGCACCGAGTGCAAACCGTCTTTTTTCAGCGGTTCAGGGCTGCTCCACTCGTTCCAGAGTGAGCGCCCGCCGCTCGTGAGTTCCCCCGCCGTGAAACCAGCTCCTCTTGTCAGTATTGCCATTCCCGCCTACAACCCGCTGTACTTTCAGGCTGCGCTGCAAAGTGCTCTGAATCAGACCTATGCGTCGCTTGAAGTGATCGTGTGTGACGACAGCGACAGCGACGAAATCCATGAGCTGGTCCAGGCCTGCACGGTGCCGCAAACAGTGACATTGCGCTATGTGCGCAATGAGCAACGCCTGGGGTTTCAGGGGAATCTGATGGCCTGCGCCGAGCTGGCAACCGGGGAGTACCTCAAGCTTCTCTGTGATGACGATCAGTTGCTGCCTGAGAGTATTGCCCGTCAGGTGCAGGGCTTCATTGACCATGACGACGTGAATCTGGTGGTTGCTCAGCGTCAGTATTGCGACGGCGATTACCTGCTGCTTCCGGAGCGTCTGGAGAACTCCAGCTTTGCCTCCGGAGATACGCTGTTCAAGGGTGAAGACTTGCTGGATGTGCTGGAAAGCACGGCCGTCAACTTTCTCAGCAATCTGAGTGGCGCACTGATGCGTACTCATCAGGTGCTGGAGTATCTGCCCGCATTGACCCAGATCGGCGAAGGGTTTGTCGCCCGTCTCGATTTCGCCTTGTTCGTCTGCCTGTTGCGTCGTGGCAATCTGGCGGTCATGGGGCAGGTGCTCAGCTTTGAACGCTTGCACCCGGCGCGCATGAGCAATCAATTGGAGGTCCAGCAGGCCGTGGCGGTCGAGCTTGGCTGGCTGACCCAGATGCTGGCGGTGCGCAGTGGCGAGCCGGCCCCTGCGCCGGGGCATGTTCGCTATATCGATCTGGCCAGCGCCGCCCTTGGTGAGCCGTATGCCTGGGATGAAATGGCGCTGAGCCGTTCTCTGGGCTTTTCCGCGACCTTGATACGTTCGCGGGTGGGTGAAAACTGCGACAGCTTCGCTGATGTGTACCAGCAATGGCTGGCCTGTCGCACCTTGAACCCGGCCCAGCAGCGCCTGTTGCCCACGCGCCTTGCGTCGTGGGCTTGGCAGCCGCGAATTGTGCCGGTGGTGATTGATGCCGACGCGGATGAAGCGGCACTCGGTGTCACACTGGAGAGCATCGAAGGGCAGGTCTATGCCGCCGAAACGGTGTTGGTGCTCTCCGGTGAAAATCGTGCCGGCGCCCTTGCTGGCAACGTGATTCGTGTGACCTTGCAAGGTGACGGGCTTGAGCAGCTCAATGGCCTGCTGATGCAGGCGGACAGTGCGGACTGGTTCTATCTTCTGCGGGCCGGTGATCGCCTGAATGAACTGGCCTTGCTGCTATTGGCCGAGCGGATGGTCGAGAGTGCCGACGCGCTGTGTATCTATACCGATGAAGGCGGTTTGCGCAATGACCTGTCGGTCGAGCCGATCTTCAAGTCCGATTTCAATCTGGATCTGTTGCGCAGTTATCCCTATGTCGGTCGGTCACTGGCCATTCAGCGTCAGGGCTTTGTGGCCGCTGGCGGTTTCAACCCGGACTTCGCTGAACTCGGCCCTCATGACCTGGTCTGGCGTCTCGTCGAAAACCACGGCGCACATGTTGTGGAACATGTCGCCCAAGTGCTGGTCGAGTCCTCGTTCGGCTTGTCGCAATGGCTCGCTCTGCCGCAGGTTATCGAACAAAACTCCCGCGTGCTGACCGCGCACCTTGATCGCATCGGCGTTGCACACGAAGTTCGCGAAGGCAGCGTGCCGCTGATCAATCGAATTGACTACCACCATGGCGTTCAGCCGCTGGTGTCCATTGTTGTGGTGATGCGGGACCGGCTCGGCCCGCTTCAGCGCTGCATCGAGAGTGTGCTGGAACATACGGCGTATGCTCACTACGAATTGTTGATCGTGGACAACGCAAGCACCTCGAGCGAGGCTCAGGACTGGCTGGCCGCCATGTCACAAATGGGTGGCGAAAAATTGCGCGTGCTGCACTGCGATTACGCCGATAACCCGGCTGCGGCGCAGAACTTCGCTGTTGCTCAGGTTCGCGGCGAGTATGTGCTGTTGCTCAGTCCCGACAGCCTGATCGTCAACCGCGACTGGCTTGACGAACTGCTGAATCAAGGCTTGCGTCCGGAAGTGGGCGTCGTGGGTGGCCGAATGGTCAGCCCCAAGGGGCGCATTGAAGGTTCGGCCCTGGTGCTGGGGATGCGCGGCCCTGTCGGCGTGCCTTGGCGCGGGGAAGTGATGACTGCCTCGGGGTATATGCAGCGCCAGCAGGCGGTACAGAATTTGAGCGCTGTGAGCACCGAGTGCATGCTGGTCCGCAAGCAGGTGTTCGATGAGCTTCAGGGGTTTGACGAGCAAGTCTTTTCCCACAGGCTCGGCGGCCCTGACTTCTGTCTGCGTGTCAGGCAGAAGGGGTATCTGGTTGTCTGGACGCCGTATGCCGAGTCGGTCCACGTGGCGGCCGAGACGGAGAGCGGGCCCGTGGTGTCAACGCTGGTGGCTGAGCACAAGGCGTTTTATCAGCGCTGGCTGCCGATCATCGCCAGAGATCCGGCGTACAACGTCAACCTGAGCCTCAACACCAATAATTTCAGTCTTGAGCCTGGTTTCAAGAACGATTGGAATCCGTTCGCCCGCCACATGCTGCCACGGGTTCTGGCAATCCCGATCAACGAGACCGCTGTCGGGCATTACCGTGTCACCCAGCCATTTCTCGAGCTGGAGGCTGCGGGGCAAGTGCTCGGTAATCTTTCGTTCCATACGCCTTCGGACATTGAGCTGGAACGTCAGTCGCCCGACGTCATCATTCTGCAAGGGCGCTACAGCGAAAGCGCGGTGAATGAAGTGGAGCGGGTCAGGAACAGTTCGCGAGCCTTCCGGATCTTCGAGCTTGATGACTATGTCATCGATGTGCCGAAGAAAAATGCTCACGTGCGCAAGGCCATCGTTGGCGTTGAACAGATCGTGCGGCGTGCGATCGGGCTGTGTGACCGTGTGGTGGTGTCGACTCAGCCGCTGGCCGATGCTCTCAAAGGCATGCATGACGATATTCGTGTGGTGCCGAACATGCTCGCTCCGCATCTGTGGACCGGCCTGAGCAGTCAGCGACGTACGTCACGCAAACCGAGGGTAGGCTGGGGTGGTGGGACCAGTCACGATGGGGATCTGGCGATCATTGCCGAGGTCGTTCGTCTGCTGGCGGATGAAGTGGAATGGGTGTTCTTCGGCATGTGCCCGCCGGCACTCAAGCCTTTCGTGCATGAATTCCATCCCGCCGTTGGGCTGCAGGCTTACCCCGCGAAACTCGCGAGCCTGAACCTTGATCTGGCATTGGCGCCGTTGGAGTTTCACATCTTCAACGACTGCAAGAGCAACTTGCGCCTGCTGGAATATGGCGCGTGCGGGTACCCAGTGATCTGCACCGACACTGAGGCTTATCGGGGTTATCTGCCTTGTACCAAGGTGGTGAGCAACAGTACCGAGGAATGGCTTGAGGCGATTCGTATGCACCTCGATGACCCGGACGCGAGTTACCGCATGGGTGACGCGTTGCGCGAGGAAGTGCTGCGCGACTATATGCTGCGGGGCAACAACCTGAATTACTGGGCTGAGGGTTGGTTGCCGAACTGACCTTTGTGATTGGGGGCATATCCGTTATTGGGGTAATGGCGGCTATTGGTTTCGCCCTTACGGCGAGTCACTTGGAAAAGCGCCAAGTAACCAAGCGCTTTTGCCCCTTTCGTTCGGTGCCTCGCTCCGGTCCTGCTCCGTGGGCCCGCCGCGATCGGCCATCCCTGGCCGTGCGCGGCTAACCCGGCATCCATGCCGGGTTGCCCACTGCGCAGAACCTGCGCTCGGCCTCTCGAGGGGGCGACTACCGCCACAGCCGCCGAGGCGGCCTGAAAGCCGACCTGACTCTTTGGATGTCCGCGCCGCCCTTCTTGGCTGCGTTCACTCATTCCGGACCTGTACACCAATCCCCTGTAGGAGCCGGCTTGCTGGCGATGGCGTCCTTTCAGACGATAGGTGTGTCGACTGACCCACCGCTATCGCCGGCAAGCCAGCTCCTACAGTTGATCGTATTTATCCAAACACATACGCATTTCCCTTGTAGGAGCCAGCTTGCTGGCGATGGACGTCAACGATAACGCGGGTTGTCTGAATGAACGCGTTGCCCCGACGTTTTTCGCCGGCAAGCCGGCTCCTACAGGAGATCGGCGTACGCTTTTGCTTTCCACCACTCATCAGGCCGAGCGTTAGCTCGCCTTCCGCTTTTGATTTTGAGGTACACGACCCCTCACGCCCTGAGCCTGTCCGTCAACCTGTGACTACCTCCATCGGCGCCTCTACCAACATTGATCCGCGGCGCTTTTACGTTTCTGACCCTTGCCCACCACAGCGAAAGAGCTGGCGCGTTTCCTGCAAGCCCCCCCGATATCGCCATAAAACGAGCACTTCCGGTCAATCCAGAAGCGCCCTGACCGGCATTGAAGGTTTTATCCAGAAGGCCTGCAAAAGCTTGATACAGCTTGGCTGAGCCCTGTGACGAACAAGAGGGGAGACGATGAAGGCAGTTATTTTGGCGGGCGGCCTGGGCACGCGCATCAGTGAGGAGTCGCACCTCAAACCCAAGCCGATGATTGAAATCGGTGGCAAGCCAATTCTCTGGCACATCATGAAGCAGTACTCCGCTCACGGGATCCATGACTTCGTGATTTGCCTGGGCTACAAGGGCTATGCGATCAAGGACTTCTTCGCCAACTACTTCCTGCATACCTCCGACGTCACGTTCGACATGTGCAACAACCGCATGGACGTTCACCAGAACTACAGCGAGCCATGGCGCGTGACCCTGATCGACACGGGCGAAGACACCATGACCGGTGGCCGTCTGCGTCGCGCCGCACGTTATCTGGAAGGCGAACAGGCGTTCTGCTTTACCTACGGCGATGGCGTTTCCGACCTTAATATCGGCGCCCTGGTGGATTTTCACCTGACTCACGGCAAGCTCGCGACCGTCACCGCTGTGCAGCCACCGGGCCGTTATGGCGCCCTGGAGCGTGACGGTGACAGCGTCAAAGGTTTCATTGAAAAGCCGCGCGGCGACGGCGGCTGGATCAATGGCGGTTTTTTTGTGCTGTCGCCAAAAGTACTGCCATACATTGCTGACGACCAGACGTCCTGGGAGGCCGAGCCGCTGGCCGCGCTGGCCGATGAACAGCAGCTGCAAGCGTTTCAGCACGATGGCTTCTGGCATCCGATGGACACCCTGCGCGACAAAAACCACCTTGAGCAGCTATGGCTGAGCGGGGAGGCCCCATGGAAGCAATGGGACTGAGTCCGGAGTTCTGGCGCGGCAAGCGGGTTCTACTGACGGGCCATACCGGTTTCAAAGGCAGTTGGCTGACGTTGTGGCTGCAAAGCCTGGGCGCGAAAGTCAGCGGGTTTTCCCTCGATCCGTCCACCGAGCCGAGCCTGTTCGAACTGGCGCGTGTTCACGAAGGCATCAACGATCAGCGCGGCGACCTGCGTGATCTGGGGGCCCTGCTTGAACTGATCGCCGACACCCAACCGGAAATCGTCCTGCACCTGGCGGCCCAGCCGCTGGTGCGCGAGGGTTATCGCGATCCGCTGGGGACTTACTCCAGCAACGTCATGGGCACCCTGAACCTGCTTGAAGCGATCCGTCAGGTCGGCGGCGTGCGCGCCTGCGTGCTGGTGACCACCGACAAGGTCTACGCCAATCAGGAATGGTTGTGGCCATACCGTGAAAACGAAGCCCTCGGCGGCCACGATCCTTACAGCAGCAGCAAAGCCTGCTGCGAGTTGCTGGCGCAGTCGTATGCGGCGTCGTTTTTTCCGGCCGAGAAGTATGCCGAACACGGTCTGGCCCTGGCCACGGCCCGAGCCGGCAACGTGTTGGGCGGCGGTGATTTTGCCCCTGAACGTTTGATTCCCGATGTCCTGAAAGCCTGGTCCGCCGACGAGCCGGTGACCCTGCGCTACCCGCAAGCAGTCCGCCCGTGGCAACACGCGCTGGAGCCGCTGGCCGGTTATCTGCAACTGGCCGCCGGTCTTTACGAGCGAGGCCCCGAGTTCGCCGGTGCGTGGAACTTCGGCCCGAGCGAAGCGGACATGTGCAGCGTCGGCGAAGTGGTCGAACTGCTCGCCAACCGCTGGCCACAAGCGCGCGGATTGCGTATCGAACCGAGTGAACTGCATGAAGCAGGCCTGTTGCGCCTGGACAGCAGCCGCGCGCGCCAACTGTTGGCCTGGCAGCCGCGCTGGTCGTTGCAGCAATGCCTGACCCAGACCCTCGACTGGCATCTGGCCTGGCAAAACGGCGACGACATGCGTGGCATCACGTTGGGTCAGTTGAACCTGTACCGAGGCGCGTTGTGAGCGAATTTTTGTTGAAAGCGCTACCGCTGACGGGCTTGTTCAGTGTGCAGCACAAACGCTTTGAAGACGATCGCGGGCACTTCGCCCGGTTGTTCTGCGAGGGCAGCCTGAGCGCCTTCGGCCAAGCGTTTTCCATTCGCCAGATCAACCATTCCTGCACCCGTGCACGCGCGAGTGTGCGTGGCCTGCATTACCAGAATGCCAACGCGCCGGAAGCCAAGCTCATCACCTGTCTGCGCGGTGAAGTCTGGGATGTGGCGGTGGACTTGCGGCCTGACTCGGCAACCTTCCTGCACTGGCACGCCGAGCACCTGCGCGCCGGCGACGGTCGCAGCCTGCTCATTCCTGCCGGTTTCGCCCACGGCTTCCAGACCCTGACCGACGACGCCGAATTGCTTTACCTGCACAGCGCCGATTACGCGCCGGAGCATGAAGGCGGCTTGTCGGTGAACGATCCACGGCTGGCGATTGCCTGGCCGTTGCCTGTCAATAATCTGTCAGCCAGGGACGCCAGCCATCCCTTGCTCGATGAACGCTTCGCTGGAGTGCGTCTATGAACTGCCGTGGTTGCGGTACTCCTTTGGCCTTGCCGCTGATCGACCTTGGCACCTCGCCGCCGTCGAACGCCTACGTTCGTGCCGATCAGCTGGAACAGGCTGAACAGTGGGTGCCCCTGAAGGTTGCGGTGTGTCAGCAGTGCTGGTTGGTGCAAACCGAAGATTACACCAGCGCCGACAGCCTGTTCGACGCTGAGTATGCTTATTTCAGTTCGTTCTCCAGCACCTGGCTGGCGCATGCCGATCGCTACGTTGCCGAGATGGTCGAGCGCTTCGGCCTGACCGCCGACAGCCGTGTGGTGGAAATCGCTGCCAATGACGGTTACCTGTTGCAGTACGTCGCCGGTCGCGGCATTCCTTGCCTTGGCGTAGAGCCGACCCACAGCACCGCGCAAGCGGCGCGGGAAAAAGGCCTGGAGATCCACGAGTTGTTCTTCGGCCGTCACACCGCTGCGCAATTGGTCGGCGAAGGCTGGTCTGCGGACCTGATGGCCGCCAACAACGTGTTGGCTCACGTGCCGGACATCAATGATTTCCTCGGTGGTTTCGCGACCTTGCTCAAGCCGACCGGTGTGGCGACTTTCGAGTTTCCTCAACTGCTGACGCTGATGGCCGGGCAACAGTTCGACACGCTGTATCACGAGCACTATTCCTACCTGTCCCTGACCGCCGTGCAGACATTGTGCGAACGCAACGGCCTGGAAGTGTTCGACGTCAGTCAGCTGTCGACCCACGGCGGTTCGCTGCGGGTTTTCGTCCAGCGCGCTGATGGCGTTCGTCGTGACGTGCAGCCTGCGGTTGCTCAGCAACTGCAAGCCGAAATCGCCGCAGGGGTGAAAACCCCCGAGTACTACGCGACCCTCGCGCCGGCCGCCGAACGTATCAAACACGAACTGCTGCGCTTTCTGCTGGAGGCCAAGGCTGACGGCAAACGTGTGGTCGGTTACGGTGCCGCCGCCAAGGGCAACACCTTGCTCAACTACGCCGGGGTCAAGCCGGACCTGTTGGCCTGGGTCGCCGACGCCAACCCGCACAAACAGGGCAAGTACTTGCCTGGCAGTCGCATTCCGATAGTTTCGCCGGCGCAGATCGAGTTGGAAAAACCGGATTACGTGCTGGTGTTGCCGTGGAACCTGTTGCACGAAGTCAGCCAGCAACTGGCTCAGGTGCGTCAGTGGGATGGCCGCTTCGTGATCGCCGTGCCTGAGTTGACCGTCCTGTGAAAGTGCTGGTGACCGGTGCCACCGGGTTCGTCGGCCGCCATTTGGTCGCGGCGTTGCTCGCCCGTGGTTGCGCAGTTCGCGCGGTGGCGCGCAACGCCGAAACCGCCGCGAGCTTGCCGTGGATCAATGCCGTGGAGTTCATCAAGGCGGATATTCACGGCGCAGACCTGGATATTGGCGCGTTGACCGATGGCATCGACGCCTTGGCGCATCTGGCCTGGCCGGGTTTGCCCAACTATCAGGCGCTGTTTCACTTCGAGCACAACCTGATGGCCGATTTCCGCTTCATCAAGGGCGCGGTGGAGGCGGGCGTACCACAAGTGCTGGTCACGGGCACCTGCTTCGAATACGGGATGCAGAGCGGGCCGCTCGACGAGCAGACCGCGCCGCAGCCGGGCAACCCGTACGGGTTGGCCAAAAACACCCTACGTCTGTTCCTCGAAAACCTGCAGCGGGTTCAACCGTTCACGCTGCAATGGGCGCGGCTGTTTTACCTGCACGGCGCGGGGCAAAACCCCAACAGTCTGCTCGCGGCGCTGGACCGGGCGATCGATGCCGGCGACGAGCGCTTCAACATGTCGGGCGGCGAACAATTGCGCGATTACCTGGCGATCGAGACGGCTGCCGGTTACCTCGCGGCGATCATGCAGCAGCGTGATTTCGATGGCGTGATCAATTGCGCCAGCGGCCAACCGATTTCGGTAAGGGCACTGGTCGAACAGCGTGTGCGTGAGCGCGGCGCTTCGATCGATTTGAACCTGGGCCATTACCCGTACGCGACCCACGAGCCCATGGCGTTCTGGGGCGTGGCGGACCGTATGCAACAGCTACTGGGAGCAGAGCATGAGGCATGAGTTGTATCGGGTCGCCGACCTGCCGGTGTTGCAGAACCGCACCTTTGCCGACCCGGCCTCGGCCAAGGCTTCGGCGAGGGCCGACATGGTACTGGTGCAAGATGAAAAGAGCGGGTTGATCTTCAACCAGGCCTTCGATGCCGACAAGCTCAGCTACGACGCCGACTACCAGAACGAGCAGGCGCATTCCGGCCAGTTCCAGAAGCACCTGAGCGATGTCGAAGGCATCATTGCCCGCCACTTCAAAGGGCAGGAACTGATCGAAGTCGGTTGCGGCAAAGGCTACTTTCTCGAACTGCTCAAAGGCCTGGGCTACGCCATCACCGGCATCGACCCGGCCTATGAAGGCAACAACGCCGACGTGATCAAGGCGCCGTTCACCCGTGGCCTCGGCCTGGCGGCAGACGCCATCGTGCTGCGTCATGTGCTGGAACACATCCAGGACCCGGTGAGTTTTCTGGCCGAGATGGCCGACGCCAATCAGGGCGGGCAGATCTACATCGAAGTGCCGTGCTTCGACTGGATCCTCGAACACCGCGCCTGGTTCGACCTGTTCTATGAGCACGTCAATTATTTCCGCCTCGATGACCTGCGCCGGATGTTCGGCACCGTGCATGAGGCCGGTCACCTGTTCGGTGGCCAATACCTGTACATCGTCGCGGACCTTGCGACCTTGCGCCTGACCCCGGAACAACCGGTGTCACGCCTGGACCTGCCGGGTGGTTTTACCGGCAGCCTCGAGCGCGCGGTGCAAATCATTCAGGCAAACCCGGAGCAGGGTTCGGCGATCTGGGGCGCATCGTCCAAAGGCGTGATCTATTCGCTGTTCCTGCAACGGGCCGGTGTGGCGGTGGATCGCGTGGTGGATATCAACCCGGCCAAACAGGGGCGGTATCTGCCTCTGAGCGGCGCGCGCGTGTCCTCGCCCCAGGAGGCGATGGACGCCTTGCCCGAAGGCGCCAACCTGTTTGTGATGAACTCCAACTACCTCGAAGAAATCAAGCGGATGACCGGTGGACGCTACGTCTATCACGCCGTAGACAGCGCTTCGTTCCAGTGACTATTGAGACTTATAAAATGACCGACAACACCATCAATAAAGCGTTCGAAGCCGAGTGCCAGGCAGAAATCGCGCGTCAGGGCGATGACCAGAAACTCACCGGCCTGGCCCGGGATTTCTTCAACGAATCGGCCCGGCACAAATACAGCTACCACTTCTCGTGGATGGGCCGTCCGATCATCCAGTTGCCGCAAGACATGATGGCAATGCAAGAGATCATCTGGCAGGTCAAGCCGGACCTGGTGATCGAATGCGGCATCGCCCATGGCGGTTCGATCATCTACTACGCATCGCTGCTGGAACTGCAGGGCCACGGTGAAGTGCTGGGCATCGACCTCGATATTCGTGCGCATAACCGCGAAGCCATCGAAAGCCATCCGATGAGCAAACGCATCTCGATGATCGAAGGTTCGAGTATCGACCCGGCTATCGCCGCACAAGTGCGCGCCGCGGCCGAGGGCAAGAAAGTCATCCTGGTGCTGGACTCCAACCACACCCACGATCACGTGCTCGAAGAACTGCGTTTGTATGCACCACTGGTGTCGGTGGACAGCTACTGCGTCGTGATGGACACCGTGGTCGAAGACATGCCGGAAGATGCATTCCCGGACCGTCCATGGGGCAAGGGTGACAACCCGAAAACCGCAGTCTGGGCCTACCTGGAAGAAAACCGCGATTTCGAGATCGACCGTGCGATGGACAACAAACTGCTGATTTCAGTTGCGCCGGATGGCTACCTGCGCCGCGTGCGTTAAGCGACACCTTTATTCAAGCGTTCATCAGGCAATCGGTCTGTGGTGGGGAAGGATATGCAAGGCATTTACGGTTCTGAAAACACGCTGCCCCTGAGTGAACTGTTCACTCTGGTGCTGATTTCACACAATCGCCCGGCGTTTTTGCGCAGGGCATTGCAGTTCTACAGCACATTGCCTTGCAAGATTCTGGTCCTCGATTCATCGACCGTTGCGCTGGAGGGCGCGGCTGCGGTCGCGGACACCATCGACTACCGTCATTTGCCGCAGTTTGGCTATTGGGGTATCCAGACCAAACTGGTGTACGGCGTCGAGCAAGTCACCACGCCGTACATGGTCTTCGCCTCCGACGATGATTTTCTGCTGCACGGTGCACTCACCGAGTCGGTGAGCTTCCTCGAAGCCAACCCGGACTACGGTCTGTGCCATGGCTATTGCCTGATGTACCTGACCCACTCCAACTATGTGCAGTACTACCGTCGTGACAAAAAAGTGCACGAGGACTACAACGCCGAGCGCGGTCAGGATCGTGTACTCGATTACATGAGCCAGTACATTCCGCCGTTCTATGCGGTTCACCGCACATCGTTGCTGCGTGACTGGTATCAGGCGATGCCTGAAAAAACGATCTTCGAGTGGCAGGAAATCGGGCATGTCTACTACATGCTGGCACGGGCCAAGGCGCGGATTCTCCCGGCGCCTTATGTGGTGCGTGAGGTCAACTATGGCCGCTCGGATCACAACACCGAAATCATGACGACCCTGACCTTCAAGGATGCGCGTTCAGTAGCGGAGCGCGAGCGCTTTGCCGGGTTTCTGGCGTCTCTGCCGACCGGCATCAGTGGTCTGGATGAACAACAGACTGCAGAGGTTGCCCTGCAAAGCTTCGCTGCCCTGGCCGAAAGTCTGACGACCCGTAACGCGCTGACCATCGAACCCATTTTCGAGTCTTACTGGAAGGACCCGACGGTGGAGCCGAAGCGGATTTTCGGCGCTCAGCAATACGTCGAAATGCCGTTCTACAACAGCGCTTTCTTCGAACAACTCACGCAGTGCGAATTTCTCCTGCACGCGATGCCGGCCGGACGCTTGCAACTCGAAGAAATGGAAGGCGCATTGCTCAAGCAAGAAGCCTTGCAGCGCACCTACTCCAATGACAGTTCGGCAACGATCCAGAACCGTCTGCTTGAAGCTGTGCAACTGGGAGCCTTCAACCGTCGGGTGGTGCAGAAACTGGCGCAGCAGCTGCAACAGATGGATGAGCCCGCCGATGCCCAGGTGCTCACCGACTGGGTTCAGCGCCTGGACAGCGTGCCGACCTTCGACAGTCGCCAGATGCTCGACACGATGCCATCGGGACGTCTGCACAACTGGCTGCAAGCCCGGAAACCGAACGACACCGCGGTGAGGAAAATCAATCAGCACCTGGCGGCTAACGAAGGGGGCCCTCAGTTCGGCATTCTGCTGCTCGATCTGGACGCGGACATGGACAAACTCCAGGTCACTCTGGATAGCCTCATGGAAAGTGCATTCCGGGCGTTCAAGGTGGTGATCTTCACCACGGGCGATTTGCCTGCGGTCACCACTGCCCAGAACACGCTGCATTTCGTCAAGGTCACGTCGGCCAATTATGTCGACAAGCTGAACCAGATCGCTCGCCAGTCGACTTCGGAGTGGCTGCTGCTGGCCGAGGCGGGTGACGAGTTCACCGCTGCCGGTTTCTTGCGTGCCAGCCTCGAGTTGCAGAACGCCGAGGGTTGCCGTGCGGTGGCGATGGACGAAATTCATCGCCGGCCCAATGGCACGCTGGTCGATGTATTCCGGCCAGCCTTCAACCTCGACCTGTTGCAGAGCATTCCGGCACTCGTCGCGCGGCACTGGCTGATCCGCCGTGAAGCGCTGGTGGAGGTCGGCGGTTTTGCCCGTGAACTCACCTCTGCACTCGAGTTCGACCTGCTGCTGCGCTTGATTGAAACCGGCGGCCTGTCCGGTCTTGCCCATTTGGCCGAGCCGTTGCTGATCACCGCCGCACCCGAGCTGGCACCCAATGACCACGAGCGTCAGACGCTGGTTCGTCATTTGGCAACGCGCGGTTATCAGGCTCAGGTCAGCGCGGAAGTGTCAGGTGGTTACCGCATCGACTACCGTCATGCCGCTCGCCCGAAGGTGTCGATCATCATCCATAGCGAGGACAACCTCGAGCACTTGCAGCGCTGCCTGGTCAGCGTCTTGCAGCGCACACGCTATCAACATAATGAAATCGTCATTGCCGATAACCACAGCCAGTCCACCGAGCTGCTCGCCTGGCTCGACAACCTGGAGAAAAACGGCGCAGGCCGGATTCGTCTGGTCAAGGCCGCGCATCGCCTGAGCACGTCAGCCCTGATCAACCTGGCCGTCGAGCAGGCGCAAGGTGAATACCTGGTGCTGCTGGCGGCGGACGCCGAAGTGGTCAACGCGAACTGGATCGAGGCGTTACTCAATCAGGCCCAGCGTCCCGAAGTCGGTGTGGTCGGTGCCAAGCTGCTGGATCGCGAAGGCAGTGTCACCAGTGCCGGCCTGATTCTGGGGCTCAACGGCGAGATCGCTTCGCCCTTCATCGGCGAGAAAAAGGACGCGTCGGGCTATATGCGCAGACTGCTCGTCGAACAGAATTACGCGGCCCTCTGCGGTGCGTGCCTGATGATTCGCAAGGAGGTTTTCGATGCCCTCGGCGGTCTGGATCGTGAGCATTTCGATGAGGTGTACGCCGATATCGATTTTTGCCTGAAAGTCGCCGACGCCGGTTTGCTTACGGTGTGGACGCCGCAGGTTCAGATTGCCCACCCGGGAACCTTGCCGGACGATCCGAATGCAGTGGCAGCCTTGCGTGACAAGTGGCAGGCGCGCTTTGCGCACGATGAGGCTTACAACCAGAACCTGGCTCTGACCGGCAAGGGGTTTACCCTCGGTGACGCTTGCGGTGTGAACTGGGCGCAGTTGCTTGCATCAGCTGTCTGATCAAATAAAAGGACTCACGCCATGTGCAACGACAATTTGATGTTCAAAAGTGCGCGTATTTGCCGGCTCGCCGGGCGTCGCGTCGAGTCACGGACATGATGCCTTACCGGATTCCCTACGGCCGGCAGAACATTGATCAGGCGGATATCGACGCTGTGATGGAAGTGCTCAAGTCGCCCTGGCTGACTCAGGGGCCGACCATTGAACGCTTCGAAAGAGCCTTGGCCGACCACTGTCAGGCGGAGCACGCGGTCGCCGTGTGCAATGCCACGGCGGCATTGCACATCGCCTGTCTTGTCGCGGGCCTTGGCCCTGGGGATTATCTCTGGACCAGCCCGAATACGTTTGTCGCGTCGGCCAACTGTGCTCGCTACTGTGGAGCCGACGTCGATTTCGTCGACATTGACCCGCACACCCTGAACCTTGATGCGAAGTTGCTCGCAGAAAAACTCGAGGTGGCCGAAGCCGCCGGAAAACTGCCCAAAGTGGTGATCGCGGTCGCCTTCGCCGGGCAGAGCTGCGACATGCGCACCCTCGCGCAGCTATCCGAGCGGTACGGCTTTATCTTGATCGAGGACGCCGCCCATGCGGTGGGTGCCTCGTACCTGGGGCGACCGGTAGGTTGTGGTCAATATGCGGCCATGACCATTTTCAGCTTCCACCCGGTCAAGGTCATCACCAGCGCCGAGGGTGGCATGGTGCTGACCAATAATGCCGAGTATGCCGAGCGTCTGCGGCGGCTGCGCAGCCACGGCATCACGGGTGACCCGGCACAGATGAAGGTGCCGGAGACGGGGTTGTGGTACTACCAGCAATTGGAGCTGGGGTTCAATTACCGGATGTCCGACCTGCACGCGGCACTGGGGCTTTCGCAGATGGCGCGTCTGGATGCCTTCGTCGCCAAGCGACGTCAATTGGCCGCACGCTACTCCACGTTGCTGGCCGGGCTCGCTGTGACATTGCCGGCCGAACAACCAGGTGCCGGGTCTGCCTGGCACCTTTATGTGGTGCGGTTGCAACTGACGCGTATCAAGCTCAGTCAACCGCAAGTATTCGAGGCTTTGCGGGCGGCGGGACTGGGTGTGAACCTGCACTACATTCCGGTGCATTTGCAGCCTTACTACCGCGAGCAAGGTTTCAAGGATGGCGATTTCCCGCAGGCCGAGCGTTATTTTGCCGAGGCCATCAGCCTGCCGTTGTACCCCGATCTGACGGATGAGCAACAAGATGAAGTGGTCGCGCATCTGGGGCGAATCCTGGGTTGATACTTTTTTGCTAACCAATACAACTGGAGTGGCTTTGTGAAAGGGCAGCACGCAGCACGGGGAAAAGGCTCGCCAAGCGTTGGGCAACCGGTTCTGAGCATCGCCGGGCGTCGCATCGGTCCCGCCGAGCCTCCTTACATCGTTGCCGAGATGTCGGGGAACCACAACGGCGACATCAACCGTGCCTTTCGCATTATTGAAGCCGCCAAGCTGGCCGGTGCGGATGCGGTCAAGATTCAGACGTACCGTGCCGACACCATCACCATTGATCACAGTGGGGCGGAGTTCATGGTGAGCGGCGGTCTCTGGGATGGTCGGCGCCTCTATGAACTCTATGAAGAAGCCCACACGCCGTGGGAGTGGCACCAAGCGATTTTTGAACATGGCCGCAAAGTCGGGATTACCGTGTTTTCGTCACCCTTTGACGCCACGGCGGTGGATTTCCTCGAATCCCTTGGTACACCGGCCTACAAGATTGCCTCGCCTGAGTTGATCGACCTGCCGCTCATTCGCAAAGTGGCTCGCACGGGCAAGCCCATCGTGATGTCTACGGGCATGGCAACACTTGAGGAAATCGGTGAAGCGGTCGAGGCTGCGCGTTCGGCCGGGGCCACAGAGATTGTGGTGCTTCACTGCACCGCCGCGTATCCAGCGCCGCCAGAAGAGGCGAACCTGGCAACGATCGCCGAGATCGCCCGGCGTTTCGACGTCGTGGCCGGTCTCTCCGACCATACGCTCGGCACGGTGGTGTCGGCCATTGCCGTCGGGCTGGGGGCGTGTTTCATTGAAAAGCATTTCACCCTTGCTCGCGCCGAGGGTGGGGTCGATAGCGCCTTCTCGCTGGAACCCGCAGAGCTGGCCGAACTCGTGACGACGGCGCGCATTGCCCATGTGGCGGTCGGCGCTCCGGCATTCGAGCCCACACGGTCGGAACAGATTGTCCTGAAAAATCGCCGTTCGCTCTATGTCGTGGCACCGGTCGCCAAGGGCGAAATGCTGACCGAGGCGAACGTGCGCTCTATCCGTCCCGGTAACGGACTCAAGCCCAAGTTTCTTGATGGGGTGCTTGGGCGCAGGGCTGCGCGCGAGCTTGCCTTTGGCGAGCCACTCGATGCCTCTATGATCGACGGAGGAATTGATCCATGACCGGCACACCTGGCGCCGTCGCGATCATTCCTGCCAGAGGTGGCAGCAAGCGGATCCCTCGCAAAAACATTCGCCTGTTCCGTGGGCGCCCCATGTTGGCCTGGTCCATTGAAGCGGCACTCGCCTCCGGCGCTTTCGACACAGTCATGGTCAGCACCGATGACGCGGAGATTGCTGAAGCCGCACGCGCCTTGGGCGCCGAGGTTCCCTTTCTGCGCTCGGCAGCGGCAGCGGACGATCACGCCACCACATCGCAGGTTCTGCTTGAGGTGCTGGATCAATACGCCGAGGCGGGCGTGCAGTTCGATCTTGCCTGCTGCCTCTATCCGACGGCGCCTTTCGTGCGGCCACAAGACCTTACTGACGGACGCGCGCAGCTGTTGGGAAGCCGGTTTGACGTCATCATGCCTGTCGCGGCGTTTTCTTATCCGATCTGGCGATCGCTGCAACGTGAGGACGATGGTTGCATCGCCCTGAACTTCCCTGAACACCTCAACGCCAGGTCACAAGACCTGCCGGTCGCCTATCACGATGCCGGTCAGTGGTACTGGTTCCGCACCGAGGCGTTTTTGCGCGACCAAGTGCTGATGGGCGCGAACACCGGCTCGATCATTCTGCCTGCTATGCAGGTGCAGGATATCGATACCGAGGACGACTGGGCGCTTGCCGAGCTGAAACATGAAAGGATGTTTGGATGAATGACCCGCGTCTACGCCGGCACGAGTTCGGTTTTCTGGAGGTAGTGGATCGTCCCACTCCAGAGGCCTTGAGCGAATATTATGCGCAGGCCTATTTTCAGAACGCGGCCAGTAGCAGTTTTCGAAAGTCTTATTCAGAAGAGGAGCTCGAGGTCATCGAGCTGCGAATCGCGCAAAAGGCGGGGCAGGCTCGCACACTCTTGAGTGATGACCAGCCCGGTAGTCTGCTGGATGTCGGCTGCGGTGAAGGCTTCGTGCTGAGGTTCTTTGAGCGACTCGGGTGGCAGGTTCAAGGCATCGACTACAGTCGCGCAGGCGTGCAACAGGTCAATCCGGCCTACGCCAATCATGTCGAGCAGGGTGATGTCTTCGAACTGCTCGAGGCGCGTATCGCGTCTGAACAACAATACGATCTGGTCTGGCTGGGCAACGTGCTCGAGCATGTGCTGGAGCCTGTGAGCCTGCTGCAATCACTGCGCCGTTTAGTGGCTCCGGGCGGGCTGCTTGTGGTGACTGTTCCGAACGATGGCACGGCCTATCACGAAGAACTGTACGCGGCGGGCACGATACCTGAGCGGTTCTGGGTGGCTGTGCCCGATCACTTGTCGTACTTCACCGCCGACAGCCTGCGCCGCACGGCTGAAGCCACGGGCTGGGACTGTCTTGCGATTCAGGGAGATTTCCCGATCGACCTTTTTCTCGCCCATGAAGGATCGAACTACATCGCTGATCGTTCCCGAGGGCCGCAAGCCCATCGGGCCCGGTTGATGCTTGAGCGGCTGATCGGGCAAGCAGGCATCGAAGCATCCAACCGCTTCTACGCGGCACTCGTTGATGTGGGGTTCGGTCGCAACCTGACCGCGTTCTTTAGACCGAAACCCTGAGGAGTCACTACATGACAGACAAAACCATACGAACACTGGTGGGATCGACGCAGTCCGAGACTGAACGCAAGCAGATGCTCGTCGATCGACTTCGCGCCTCTCGGATACCCGACCGTGAGCTGTTGGACAACATCGGCCTCTACCTCACGCGACAGACACTGTCGCGGATCAACTTCATGCAGATGCTCTACCAGATGATCGTGCCCGTCCACGGGGTCATCATGGAGTTTGGTGTGCGGTGGGGGCAGAACATGGCGTTGTTTTCCACGTTGCGGGGAATACACGAACCCTTCAATTACAACCGCAAGATCATCGGCTTCGATACCTTTGAGGGGTTCCCGGCAGTCGCGCCGCAGGATGGTGGCGGCGTACAACCGGGTGACTACGGCGTAGTGGAAAACTGGAAGGAAGAACTCGAGGGGATCCTCGACTTTCACGCGCAAAACGCGCCGATCCCACACAAGAAAAAGCACGAACTGGTCACGGGTGATGCCACGATGTCGCTTCCCGGGTATCTCAAGGCGCATCCCGAAACCATCGTGGCGTTGGCCTATTTCGACTTCGATATCTACAAGCCGACCCATGACTGCCTCGAGGCGATCCTGCCGTACCTGACCAAGGGCAGCATTCTGGCGTTCGACGAACTGAACACACCGGAATTTCCTGGCGAAACCATCGCCGTGCGCGAAGTGCTGGGGTTGTCTCGTTACGCCATACGGCGAGACCCTTCCAATCCACTCACCTCTTATCTGGTGATCGAATGAGTGCGACGGTCGTTCGATACCGGGTGATGCCGACCCCGAAGCTGTCGGACGGGGTGCTCGAGGTACGAGCGGTACAACCGGCCGACATCGAAGCGATCCGGCAATGGCGAAATGCCCAGATGGACGTGCTGCGCCAAACGGCTCCGATATCGCCTGAACAGCAGGCGCATTATTTTGCCGAGCATGTCTGGCCCCAGAGCGAAAGTCTGGAGCCCTCGCAGGTTTTGGTCGCCCTGGAACGTGCAGGTGTCTTGATCGGGTACGGTGGGCTGGTCCACATTTCCTGGGCAAACCGTCGGGCCGAAGTTTCATTTTTGCTCACCCCGGAACTCGAAAAGAACTCGGACGAGCTCATCGCGCTGTTTTCACGTTTCCTGGACTTGATGAAACAACTGGCTTTTGACGATCTCGGACTGCGGCGCCTGTGCACCGAAACGTTTGCGCACCGCACTCGTCACATCGCGACACTCGAGGCTTCGGGGTTTAGTTGCGAAGGACGCTTGCGTGAGCACGTGCTGATTGACGGCAAGCCCACGGACTCGTTTGCCCACGGTTTGCTGGCCTTCGAATGGAAAAATGGTCAGTGAGCGACATTCAGACTCCCTTGAAAGGCACGGCTCGCCATGTGCTCGTTACTTCCGCTTCGCGTAAGGCACCGCTGGTGCGCGCGATGCAGGACGCTGTCCGGCGGATACATCCCGAGGCTCGCGTGATTGCTGGCGACCTCGATCCTGAAGCGCCAGCGCGCTATGTGGCTGACGGGTTCTGGCAGATGCCGCCTGTGACCGACGCTGAGCTGCCGGCGCTGATTCAAGGGTGTCACCAGCGGGGAATCGCGGTGGTTTTTCCGACCCGCGATGGCGAGTTGCCTTTTTGGGCGCGCCACCGGGAAACGCTATCCGCAGCGGGTATCTCAGTCGTCGTCTCCAACCCCGAGGCCGTTGAGCGTTGCCTCGATAAACTCGCTTTCGCTCGCTTCGGCAAAGAAGTTGGCCTGCCGGTCATTGAGGCGGCGATGACACCCGAGGCCGTTGGCGCCGGACCTTATGTGGTCAAAGAACGTTACGGCGCGGGTTCCCGGGCGATCGGGCTTGATTTGCCGATCGATGCCGCTCGCCATCACGCGCAAAGCCTGGAGGCACCGATCTATCAGCCATTTGTACCAGGGCCGGAAATCAGTATCGACGGCTGGCTTGATCGCGATGGTTCGGTGGTGGGCGTGCTGCTGCGCAGACGCGACCGTGTGATCGCTGGCGAATCGCAGATAACGACCACTTTTCGCAGTGAAGCGCTTGAACGTGAAGCGGTTCGCGCCCTGGCGGCGCTGGACTTGCGCGGTCCCGTGGTGATGCAAGCCATCGTCATCGACGACACGCTGCGCATCATTGAATGCAATCCTCGTTTTGGCGGTGCCTCCACCACCGCTATTGCGGCTGGGCTGGACGTCCTTTACTGGAGCCTTGACGAGGCTTTCGGGCTGGGACTGCCACCTGTTTTCAATCGTATTGCCGGCGAGGTCAGACAGGTTCGTCTGCCCGCCGATCTGGTGCTGCATGATCCTGATTTTTGACCTCGACGATACGCTCTACGACGAGAGCAGCTTCGTCACCAGCGGGCTAGACGCCGTGGCTCGCCACGGCGAGGAAGTCTTCGGCTGGAATGCTGAACAGTCGCTGGGCCTTATGCTGGACGTGCTGGAGCGCGAGGGGCGAGGGCGGGTTTTCGACCGATGGCTTGAGTCCCATGGGCAGTTGTCGAAAGCGCGCGTGGCCGAGTGCGTGAACGTTTATCGGCATCATCGCCCGAGCCTCGAATTGTTTCCCGCCGCCCGGGTTGTGCTTGACCGATTCGGTGGGCAAGTGCCGCTTTATCTCGTCACCGACGGGCACAAAATCGTGCAGCAGAACAAAGTTGAGGCGCTGGGGCTGTTTTCAACGTTTCGACGGGTCTTGATCACTCATCGTTTTGGTATCCGCCATGCGAAGCCTTCCCTGCACTGCTTCGAGCGTATTCGCCAGGCAGAAGGCTGTTGCTGGGCCGACATGGTCTACGTCGGTGACAACCCCGCCAAGGATTTCGTCAACCTCAACCCTCTGGGGGCATTGACCGTTCGGGTTCAGACCGGTGGACATCGCAACGTCGTGGCGCTGCCGGGCTACGACGCGCAAGTATCCATCCCTGACCTTGACGCGCTCCCCGGGGTCCTGGCCGCACACTTTCAGGCCGCTCCACACGTTGGTCGAATGGCCCCTTCTGGCGCTGATTCGGCAAAATAGCGTGACCTGCGAGTCATAACGCGCATCTTCACTGTATTGTATTAATCGGGAAGGTGGCGCCTGGCCTGTTTTTGGCCCAGTGATAGCCTTTTATTCTTCCCGCTGTCGCCTCAATGAGGCGGCGTTTTTCTCCGTTTGTCGGCGCCCCTCGAATCATTACGAGCGGTGGTATTGGGCTGTTTATTATTGGGAAGCCGTAATGATTGGCATAAAAAGCATTGCGAGCTACGTTCCTGTAGCCGGCGTGGACAATTACGCACAAGGTGCAAAATTCGAAAAGGATGAAGAGTTCATCCTGGGCAAGATCGGTTCGGCCTTCCTGCCGCGCAAAGATGCTGGTCAGGAAACCTCGGACCTGTGTGTCGAAGCAGCCAATGCGCTGTTCGCCAACAATCCGGACTTGAAACGTGAAGACATCGACGTACTGATCGTCGTCACGCAGAACGGCGACGAAGAAGGCCTGCCACACACCGCCGCCATCGTTCAGGACAAGCTGGGCCTGCCGACCACCGTCGCCGCGTTCGATATTTCCCTGGGCTGCTCCGGCTACGTCTATGGCATCTACGCCATCAAGGGCTTCATGGAAGCCGCAGGCTTGAAGAATGGCCTGCTGATCACCGCAGATCCGTACTCGAAGATCGTCGACCCGGAAGACCGCAACACCACCATGCTGTTTGGCGATGCCGCCACTGCAACCTGGATGGGCGAAAACGCGCCATGGCAATTGGGCAAGGCCAAGTTCGGTACCGACGGTTCCGGTGCGCCGCACCTGAAGGTGACCGACGGGGTGTTCTTCATGAACGGTCGTCAGGTGTTCAACTTCGCGCTGCTGAAAGTCCCGGCGCACTTGCACGAACTGCTGACCGATTCGCAGCTGACCGCTGATGATATCGATGCGTTCTGCATTCACCAGGGCAGTGCCGCGATTGTCGACGCTGTAGCGCGCCGCTTTGAAGGCGAGCCGGAGAAGTTCATCAAGGACATGGTCGAGACCGGCAACACCGTGTCATCGAGCATCCCGCTGCTGCTGGAAAAACACGTGCTGGACTCCACCTGGAAACGTGTGGCGTTGAGCGGTTTCGGTGTTGGTTTGTCATGGGGTTCGGCGATTATCTATCGCCCTTGAACTTTCAAAACCCAGGCACAAAAAAAGCGTTCAAGGTGTAACCTTGAACGCTATTTTTTTGCCCGAATGAAAAGCGAGGCTCCATGAGCGAGTTGTTTGAGCGCAACGGCGAGTTGATTCAGCGGCGCTGGCCCAAGGTCTGGCATCGACTGTCGGTGGAGAACAGCGCCGCCTTGCAAGCTGATCTGGTGGAGGGCCTGGGCTCGACGTTGAGCATCAATGGCATTCAGTTGACCAGTCGCCATGACCGCACTCGCGAAGCGTTGCTTCAGGCCGACAGTCTGCCCGTCGACAGTCCTGTGGTGCATGTCTATGGCACCGGGCTGGGTGATTTGCAGCTGCAATTGCTGGAGCGTGCCGGGCTTGAACGGTTGTACGTGCACATTCTGAACGGCGCGGTGTTTGCCTTGGTGCTGCAACTGCTCGATCAACAGAAGTGGCTCGGCGATTCGAGAGTGGTGCTGCTATACGCCGGCGATCTGGCGGAAATCCAGTTACCGTACTTCGCGCTGCCTTCGGAACTGGTGCTGGCGGACGACTACAACGCCAAGATCCGCGACCGGCTGATCAGCGAAACCCACTTGACCTTCAACAATCGCGAATTCAATGCCGACAATCCGGAAATTGCCGAGCGTTTGCGGGCGTGTGTCGAGCGTGTTCGTGACGATGCCGATGCTGCCGAGCTGTTTGCCACCTGTTCCGGCAGGGAAGTGTTTGTCATTGCCACCGGGCCGAGCCTGGAACAGCACTTCGACACGCTGCGTACGGTACGCGAACAGGCGCAACGGCCACTGTTCATTTGCGTCGATACTGCCTACCGGCCGCTTATCGAGCATGGCATCAAGCCGGATATGGTGGTCACGATTGATCAGCGCATCTCGACGCGGCATTTGCCGTGCGATGCCACGAGCGATATCACGCTGGTCTATATGCCCATGGTTGATCCGGAGGTTTTGGGAGGTTGGCAGGGCAAGCGTTACGTGGCCTATTCCGCCAGTCCTGTTTATAGGGACATGCGCGAGCAGTTGCCCAAGGCCCAACTGTTTGTCGGTGGCAGTGTGATTCACCCGGCGGTGGACCTGGCGGTACACATGGGGGGCAGCCAGATCACGCTGTTCGGCGCCGACTTTGCGTTCCCGAACAACAAGACCCACGCCGGCTGGAATGACGGTGATCTTGGGCCGCAAGTGGGCGCTGCCCGGCACTGGGTCCTCGATGGTCACGGTCGGAGGGTCAAGACACAGCTCAATTTCCGCAGTTACTTGTGCGAGCTGGAACGGTATATCGCCGGGCATCCTCGGGTGACTTTCTATAACAGCAGTCGGGCAGGGGCGATGATCGTCGGCACGACGTTTCACCCGGAGCTCACGCGATGACTGAATTTTCCCTGATTGCCGAGGCGCGGCGGTGTTCTGTCTTGTTCCGTCTGGGGCGAGATGTCGAAGCGGCGCTGCTTATGGTCCAGGTGTGCAGTGATGTGCAATCCGCTTTGGGTCGTGAGAATGCCGAGGCCCAGTCTCGCTGGACGGCGTTGCTCACGGACATGCTTGCCTGTCAGGAGGCGCAGGATTGGTTGGCGCTGGCTGATTATCTCGACCATGAGTTGCCCCAATTGCTGGAAGCGGCCACCGCCGGTTAAGGCTGTTTGACAATATGCCGGTACAGGCGAGTCCTCGCTGTCCCGATACCGGCAATTCCCTGGCGTCACTTTTTTGGGTTGGAACGCCGCCAAGCCCTTGTTTCATTGAGGGTGGCAGTGTGATGGCAAATTTTTTTCAAAATGCCCTAAAGCAACCTGCATTCGCGACGATAACTATTACGAAGGTTCTCTAGGCCATACCCGGCGGTTGCCAGGGCCGGAAGCCGCAGTACCCAACCAACGAGGAATTCGTCATGGCTTTGACAGTAAACACCAACACTACTTCGCTGAACGTTCAGAAGAACCTGAACCGTGCTTCCGACGCTCTGTCGACTTCGATGACTCGCTTGTCTTCCGGCCTGAAAATCAACAGCGCTAAAGACGACGCCGCCGGCCTGCAGATCGCTACCCGTATGACCTCGCAGATCCGTGGTCAGACCATGGCTATCAAAAACGCCAACGACGGTGTTTCGATCGCTCAGACCGCTGAAGGCGCTCTGCAAGAATCGTCCAACATTCTGCAGCGTATGCGTGAAATCGCACTGCAATCGCGAAACGACTCCAACGGTACTGCTGACCGTACCGCTCTGGACAAAGAATACAAACAGTCCATCGACGAACTGACCCGTATTGCCAAGTCCACTAACCTGAACGGCAAGGCTCTGATCGACGGTACTGCTGGTGCGATGGAATTCCAGGTTGGTGCGGGTACTACTTCCGACAACCAGATCACTCTGACCCTGTCGACCAGCTTCGACGCCAGCGCCCTGGGCATGACCGGTACTACCATTTCCGGTACTTCCAACGCAGCCAACCACTCGGCAGTACTGTCGGCTGTTTCGGCTATCGACGCTGCACTGGCGAACATCAACGCCACTCGTGCTGACCTCGGTGCTGCTCAGAACCGTTTCTCCACCACCATCTCCAACCTGCAAAACATCAACGAAAACGCCGAAGCTGCACGTAGCCGCGTACAAGATACCGACTTCGCTGCTGAAACTGCACAGCTGACCAAGCAACAAACTCTGCAACAAGCTTCCACCGCAGTTCTGGCCCAGGCCAACCAACTGCCATCCGCTGTACTGAAACTGCTTCAGTAATAGCCGGGTGAGTTTTGGCGGGGGAGTGCGCACGCGCGCTCTCTCGCTTTTTTAGTTTAAGAGGTGATGGACATGGATATGAGCGTGAAGCTGAACTTGTCTTATCCAGCTGCGAAGCCGGCGACGACCGTTGCTGACAAGCCGGTGGAGAAGCCTCGAGCCGATGCTGCCACAGTGGCAACGGTCAAGGATGAGCCAAAAGACGCAGTAACCGAGCAGGACAAACTGAAGATGGCCGTTCAGGAAATTGAAAAGTTCGTTCAATCGGTCAAGCGCAACCTGGAGTTCTCGATTGATGAGCCTTCAGGCAAGGTAATTGTCAAAGTGATTGCCAGCGACTCGGGTGAAGTGGTTCGCCAGATCCCCAACGAAGAAGTCCTCAAGCTGGCCAATAGTTTGAATGATGCAAGCAGCCTGTTGTTCAGCGCTAAAGTCTGACAGCTGGCACGAATTTTGTTGCTATGTTCTTTTGGGCGTTGTAATGGTCAAAAGGCCGGCGACACACTGAAGGGAGTCCCACATGGCAAGTCCAATTCTACCGGGTCTGGGGTTAGGCTCCGGTCTTGATACCACTGCTATCGTCAAAGCCTTGGTTGATGCTGACAAATCAGCGAAGCAGAGTCAGATCAACCGGCAGACGACCACCAATACCTCGCAGATTTCCGGTATCGGGACCCTCAAGAGTGTGCTGGCGAATTTCCAGACCGCGATCAAAAACCTTGGTAGTACCACGACCCCGCAGTTCCTGGGGTACACCGCCACGAGTTCCGATCCGAAAGTGCTGACCTCTGTTGCCAGCAACTCGGCGGTCAACGGCACTTATGTCATCAAGGTCGACAGCCTTGCGACCTCATCGAAAGTGGCGACTGCTGCGTTTCCCAGTGCTAGCAGTGCCATTCCGAGTGGTACGCTCAATATCACTCAAAATGGCATTACCCGTCCTGTCGATATTCAACCTGGCGCTACGTTGCAGTCGGTACGGGATGCGATCAATGCCCAGCAAGGTTCCAATGGCTTCAGTGCCAACATTATCACTGACTCCACCGGTTCGCGTCTGGTCGTGGGGTCTACCGTTACCGGTTTGGGATCCGACATCACGCTCAGCAATATTCCCGGCCTGGAAATCACGGCGGGTCAAAAAATGGGCGCCTCGCCTACGGCGACCTCGGCCGGTGCCATCGGCGAATTCGCTGCGGACGCCAAGTTCACGGTTGACGGACTCGCGATCACCAGCAAATCCAATACCGTGGACGGAGCTGTTTCCGGGCTGACGCTGAACCTGGTGGCAGGTGGTGGGGCGACATCCACTGTGACAGTCGGGCCGAACAGTGACGGTTTGAAAAAATCGGTCCAGGCCTTTGTCGACGCTTACAACCAGGTGGTTACCAGCATCAATACGCTGACCAAGCCCACCCTGGATAAAGATGGCAAGCCGACCATTCCTGCGGCTTTGACCGGTGACCCGCTGGCTCGGGGTATCATGGCGTCGATCCGTGAACCGTTGGCCAGTACCGGTGCAGGCGACAAGCTGACCGTGCTTTCGCAGTTGGGTATTACCACCAACCAGAAAACCGGCGCGCTCGATTTCGACAGTACCAAGTTCACTACGGCGATGACCACGCAGAAACTGGGTGGCGAGATTCAGACGCTGTTTCTGGGTGATCCGACGGCAACAGGTGATGCCGCCAAGGGTTTGCTGGAACGAATGAACTCGATGCTGACGCCTTATACCGTCACTGGCAGCGAAGGCATCCTTGATGCGCGTTCGGCCAGCCTGGCGAAGGTTAAAACCAACCTGACCAGCCAGCAGGAAGCATTGGATCGTCGGATCGAAACTCTGACAGCCGTGCTGACCAAAAAGTACAACGACATGGACACCTTGGTCGGCAAGCTCAAGGCGACGGCGAACAACATTACGTCGATGTTCGATGCGATGAACGCACAGAAAAACGCCTCATAACACGCAAGCGCCAAAAGCCCGGCAGCGGATTCCGCTTGTCGGGCTTTTTTTGTTTCGATCTAAAGATTTTTGACGCGGTGTCGATACACTGGCTATACGAATCACAAAGTTTTGATGAGGTACAGCATGAACCCGATGTTAGCCCTTCGGCAGTACCAGAAGATTGGCGCTCAAGCCCAGACTTCCGAAGCCAGCCCCCATCGCCTGGTGCAAATGCTCATGGAGGGTGGCCTGGATCGCATTGCTCAGGCCAAGGGTGCCATGGAGCGCAAGGATATCCCCAACAAAGGCATTTTCATCGGCAAGGCGATCGGGATCATCGGCGGCTTGCGTGAAGGCCTGGACCTGGAAAATTCTGTTGAGTCTGTGGGTGAACTGGACAAGCTGTACACCTACATGATGAAGCGTCTGACAGAAGCCAACGTCAAAACCGATCCAAAGATTCTCGACGAAGTCGCTGATTTGCTTCGCACCGTCAAAGACGGCTGGGATGCTATCGCCGCACCGGGTCCGCAGTTTTAAGGAGATCACCATGAGTCTTGTATTGCAGCGTATCGAACACACCCGTGATGCACTCGTCGGAGCTTTGGCCGAGCGCAATTGGGAAGCCATAGGGGAGTTGGATCTGGCTTGTCGTTCCTGCATGGAAGACGTCTTGAGTGAAGTTTCGGTGGACGAGGCCGCCTTGCGCGACAATCTTGAGGAGTTGCTGGGGGTGTATAAGCAGCTTCTGGAGGCGGCGACAGGTGAGCGACAAGCAATAGTTGACGAGATGTCGCAGATCCATCAAGCACAGAACGCGGCAAAGGTTTACCATCTGTTTGGTTAATTAACCCTCAGTTAATCCAAACATAGTGCGCCATAAATTTGACTGTGCACGGTTTTTTGACTTAACTAGTGGCTGGTTCCAGATTTCAGGCGTCTACAGGCATAACGTGTCTGCAAGCGTCTAGCTTGCCCCATCATTTCGGGCATTGAGTTGACTAGGGAAGTTGCTATTGCATGTGGCGTGAAACCAAAATTCTGCTGATTGATGACGATAGCGTCCGCCGCCGCGACCTGGCGGTGATTTTAAATTTTCTTGGCGAAGAAAATTTACCCTGCGGTAGCCATGACTGGCAGCAGGCTGTCGGCTCTTTGTCATCAAGTCGTGAAGTGATCTGTGTCCTCATCGGGACGGTCAATGCTCCTGGTGCGCTTGCGGGCTTGTTAAAGACACTCTCTACCTGGGATGAGTTCCTTCCGGTTTTGTTAATGGGCGATAATTCTTCCGTTGACCTGCCGGAAGACCAGCGTCGCCGAGTGCTTTCGACCCTCGAAATGCCGCCCAGCTACAGCAAACTGCTCGATTCGCTGCACCGTGCCCAGGTCTATCGCGAGATGTACGACCAGGCCCGCGAGCGCGGTCGTCACCGCGAGCCCAATCTTTTCCGCAGTCTTGTCGGCACCAGCCGGGCGATTCAGCACGTCCGTCAGATGATGCAGCAAGTTGCCGACACCGACGCCAGCGTGCTGATCCTCGGCGAGTCGGGGACTGGCAAGGAAGTGGTCGCGCGCAACCTGCACTATCACTCCAAGCGTCGTGACGCGCCGTTCGTTCCCGTCAACTGCGGGGCGATCCCGGCCGAGTTGCTGGAAAGCGAATTGTTCGGTCATGAGAAGGGTGCCTTCACCGGGGCAATCACCAGTCGTGCCGGGCGCTTCGAACTGGCCAATGGCGGCACGCTGTTCCTCGACGAGATCGGCGACATGCCGCTGCCGATGCAGGTCAAGCTGCTGCGCGTGCTGCAGGAACGTACTTTCGAACGCGTGGGCAGCAACAAGACCCAAAGCGTCGATGTGCGCATCATCGCGGCGACTCACAAGAATCTCGAAAGCATGATCGAGATCGGCACTTTCCGCGAAGACCTGTACTACCGCCTGAACGTGTTCCCGATCGAGATGGCGCCACTGCGTGAACGTGTCGAAGACATTCCCCTGCTGATGAACGAGTTGATCTCGCGCATGGAGCACGAGAAGCGCGGTTCGATCCGTTTCAACTCCGCAGCGATCATGTCGCTGTGCCGTCACGGCTGGCCGGGCAACGTTCGCGAACTGGCCAACCTGGTGGAGCGCATGGCGATCATGCACCCGTACGGGGTGATCGGTGTGGTCGAGTTGCCGAAGAAATTCCGCTACGTCGATGACGAAGACGAGCAACTGGTCGATAGCCTGCGCAGCGATCTTGAAGAGCGCGTGGCCATCAACGGTCACACTCCGGACTTCACTGCCAACGCCATGCTGCCGCCGGAAGGCCTGGACCTGAAAGACTACCTCGGTGGTCTGGAACAGGGTCTGATCCAGCAGGCGCTGGATGATGCCAATGGCATCGTGGCGCGCGCTGCCGAGCGGCTGCGAATCCGTCGTACCACGCTGGTAGAGAAGATGCGCAAGTACGGCATGAGCCGGCGCGACGGTGATGAACAGGCGGATGATTGACGCCTGTTTTTCAAGTCGTTCATTTGTAGGCGGTTTTTTTTAGGCACGGGTATTGCTACATCCCTCGCAACGTTCCGTTTAACTGACGGTCAGCCAAGCGAGAGAGCCCGATGCCCCAAGCCGCCCAGATGTCTCCTGTCCCTGATGCTTCGGGACAAACGTCGTCCGTAGAGCAGGCAAGCCGGCTTGGCCTTGAGCAGGCTTTCGCGTTGTTCAACCAGATGTCCAGTCAGTTGACCGACTCCTACAGCATGCTCGAAGCGCGGGTTACCGAGCTCAAGGGTGAGCTGGCGGTGGTCAGTGCTCAGCGCATGCAGGAACTGGCGGAAAAAGAACGCCTGGCCAACCGTCTGCAAAACCTCCTCGATCTATTGCCTGGCGGCGTGATTGTCATCGACGCTCAGGGCATCGTGCGCGAAGCCAATCCCGCTGCCTGTGAGCTGCTCGGCCTGCCTCTCGAAGGCGAGCTGTGGCGTCATGTCATTGCCCGATGCTTTGCGCCGCGTGAAGACGATGGTCACGAAATCTCGCTCAAGGACGGTCGGCGTCTGTCGATCGCCACTCGCTCGCTGGATGCCGAGCCCGGTCAATTGGTGTTGCTCAACGACCTGACCGAAACCCGTCATCTGCAAGATCAACTGGCTCGCCACGAACGCCTGTCTTCCCTAGGTCGAATGGTCGCGTCGCTGGCTCACCAGATTCGTACCCCTTTGTCCGCCGCATTGCTTTACGCCAGTCATTTGACCGAGCAAGAGCTGCCGGTTGCCACGCAGCAACGTTTTGCCGGACGGCTCAAAGAGCGTTTGCATGAACTGGAACATCAAGTACGCGACATGTTGGTGTTTGCTCGTGGCGAGCTGCCGCTGACCGATCGCGTCACGCCGAAAATGCTGATGCAATCCTTGCAGGCAGCTGCGCTGACCCATGTGCAGGATTTGCCGGTTCGCTGGCAGTGCGACAGTCATGTGGGTGAGTTGCTGTGCAATCGTGACACGCTGGTCGGGGCGATTCTCAATCTGATCGAGAACGCGATCCAGGCCAGTGCCGGCGACGTCCGTTTGAAAGTCCATCTCTACACCCGTGACAACAACCTGCGTGTCTGCGTCAGTGACAGCGGCAGCGGCATCGATACGAAAGTGCTGGCGCGTTTGGGCGAGCCATTTTTTACCACCAAAACCACCGGGACCGGCCTTGGCCTGACCGTGGTCAAGGCCGTGGCTCGTGCCCATCAGGGAGAATTGCAGCTGCACTCGCGGTTGGGTCGCGGCACCTGCGCGCAGGTGATTCTGCCGCTGTTTTCTGATGAGAAGCGCAGTGCCCAGGGAGTGGAGTGAACGACATGGGGATCAAGGTTTTACTGGTCGAGGATGACCGCGAATTACGCGAAGCACTGACCGATACGTTGTTGCTCGCAGGGCATGACTACACAGCCGTGGGTTCGGCCGAAGAAGCGCTGGACGCCGTCGGAGCCGAGGCGTTCAGCCTGGTGCTCAGCGACGTCAACATGCCGGGCATGGACGGTCATCAACTGCTCGGATTGCTGCGCGCTCGTCAGCCGCAGTTGCCGGTGTTGCTGATGACGGCGCACGGCGCCGTAGAGCGCGCGGTCGACGCGATGCGTCAGGGCGCGGCGGATTATCTGGTCAAACCGTTCGAACCCAAGGCGTTGTTGGATCTGGTGGCACGGCATGCGCTGGGCAGTCTCGGCGCAGCTGATAGCGAGGGGCCGGTGGCGTTCGAACCGGCCAGCGCGCAATTGCTGGAATTGGCCGCGCGGGTGGCGCGCAGTGATTCGACGGTGTTGATCTCCGGTGAGTCCGGAACCGGTAAAGAAGTGCTGGCGCGTTACATCCATCAGCATTCTCATCGCGCCAGCCAGCCGTTCATTGCGATCAACTGTGCGGCGATTCCCGACAACATGCTCGAGGCAACGCTGTTCGGTCACGAAAAGGGTTCGTTCACTGGTGCCATCGCGGCGCAGGCCGGCAAGTTCGAGCAGGCCGACGGTGGAACCATTCTGCTCGACGAAATTTCCGAAATGCCCCTGGGTCTTCAAGCCAAGTTGCTGCGCGTGTTGCAGGAGCGTGAAGTCGAGCGGGTCGGCGCGCGCAAGCCGATCACGCTGGATATTCGGGTCGTCGCCACCACCAACCGTGACCTTGCCGGTGAAGTGGCGGCAGGGCGTTTCCGTGAAGACCTTTACTATCGCCTGTCCGTATTTCCTTTGGCCTGGCGTCCGTTGCGTGAGCGCACCGCCGACATACTGCCGCTGGCCGAGCGGCTGCTGACCAAGCACGTCAATAAAATGAAGCATGCGGCGGCGCGACTGTCGCCCGAGGCGCAGGCGTGCCTGATCGGCTATCCGTGGCCGGGCAATGTGCGGGAGCTGGATAACGCGATTCAGCGTGCGTTGATCCTGCAGCAGGGCGGTGTGATCCAGCCGCAGGATTTCTGTCTGGCCGGGCCGGTTGCCTGTGCGCCGTTGCCGGCATTGGCCGCCGTGCCGGTGCGGGGCGTGGAAGTCGAGTCCGAGTCTGCCGGTGCGCTGGGCGATGATCTGCGTCGCCGTGAATTCCAGATGATCATCGATACCTTGCGCTCTGAGCGGGGTCGTCGCAAGGAAGCGGCAGAGCGTTTGGGTATCAGCCCTCGCACCTTGCGCTACAAACTGGCGCAAATGCGTGATGCCGGAATGGATGTGGAAGCTTACTTGTTCGCCACCTGATTTTACTTTGTGGGAGCGAGCCTGCTCGCGATGGAGTCAGGAGCGACGCGTTATCGTTCACGACCATCGCGAGCAGGCTCGCTCCTGCAGAAGATTGTGAGCTGATAAAGGGCTTTTGTTCTGGGCGGCCACGGAGATGGCACCCTTGTTGCTAACACCTCACTACCCGCCGAGTGAGTGTCAAAAAATTGCGGGTCGTCAATGAGAGTAGACCATGAGCCAAGGTATTGAATTCAATCGGTTGATGCTGGACATGCGTTCCATGCAAATGGATGCCATGTCTGCGCCGAAATCGACTGCCGCCGTCCCTGAATTGAGCGGCAGCAGCTTTTCCGACATGCTCGGTCAGGCCGTCAATAAAGTGAACGACACCCAGCAGGCCTCCAGTCAGTTGGCCAGTGCCTTCGAGATCGGCAAGAGTGGTGTCGACCTGACGGATGTGATGATTTCCTCGCAGAAGGCCAGCGTGTCTTTTCAGGCGTTGACCCAAGTGCGTAACAAGCTGGTTCAGGCATACCAAGACATCATGCAGATGCCGGTTTAAGGACGAGATTGAGTCATGGCAGAAGCAGTCGCCGATAATGTTCCGGCCAAGGCCACTCCGATAGACGGCAAACCGCCGCTGTTCGGCTTGTCCTTCCTGGAAAACCTCTCCGAGATGACCATGTTGCGTCAGGTGGGCCTGTTGGTCGGCCTGGCTGCGAGCGTGGCGATTGGCTTCGCCGTTGTGTTGTGGTCCCAACAGCCGGACTACCGGCCTCTGTACGGCAGCCTTGCCGGTATGGACGCCAAGCAAGTCATGGATACCCTGGCTGCCGCTGACATTCCCTATACCGTTGAACCGAACTCCGGTGCCTTGCTGGTCAAGGCCGATGACCTGTCCCGTGCGCGCCTGAAACTCGCGGGCGCTGGTGTCACTCCCAGCGACGGCAACATCGGTTTCGAGATCCTCGACAAGGACCAGGGGCTCGGCACCAGCCAGTTCATGGAAGCGACCCGTTATCGTCGTGGCCTCGAAGGCGAATTGGCCCGGACCATCTCCAGCCTGAACAACGTCAAGGGTGCCCGCGTGCACCTGGCGATTCCGAAAAGCTCGGTGTTCGTACGTGACGAGCGCAAGCCGAGCGCTTCGGTGCTGGTAGAACTGTATTCCGGTCGCTCGCTTGAGCCGGGTCAGGTGGTGGCGATCATCAACCTGGTCGCGACCAGCGTTCCAGAACTCAGCAAATCGCAGATCACCGTCGTCGATCAGAAGGGCAACCTGCTCTCGGATCAGGCGGAGAACTCCGAACTGACCATGGCCGGCAAGCAATTCGATTACAGCCGTCGCATGGAAAGCATGCTCACTCAGCGTGTGCACAACATCCTGCAACCGGTGCTGGGCAACGACCGCTATAAAGCCGAAGTCTCGGCGGACGTGGATTTCAGTGCTGTCGAGTCGACCTCCGAGCAGTTCAATCCGGATCAACCGGCGCTGCGCAGCGAGCAGTCGGTCAACGAGCAACGCACCGCCAGCAATGGCCCGCAAGGTGTGCCGGGTGCTCTGAGCAACCAGCCGCCATCGCCAGCCTCGGCACCGCAAACCACCGGTGGCGCTACCGCGTCGGCCGGCATGGTGCAGCCAGGCCAGCCACTGCTGGATGCCAACGGTCAGCAAATCATGGATCCGGCCACCGGTCAGCCAATGCTGGCACCGTACCCGGCGGACAAGCGTCAACAATCCACCAAGAACTTTGAACTCGACCGCTCCATCAGTCACACCAAACAACAGCAAGGGCGTTTGAACCGCCTGTCGGTGTCGGTAGTGGTGGACGATCAGGTCAAGATCAACGCAGCCAACGGCGAAACCACCCGTGCACCGTGGAGCGCCGATGAATTGGCGCGCTTTACCCGTCTGGTACAGGACGCCGTCGGTTTCGACGCCAGTCGTGGCGACAGCGTCAGCGTGATCAACATGCCGTTCTCCGCCGAGCGCGGTGAAGTGATTGCCGATATTCCGTTCTACTCTCAGCCGTGGTTCTGGGACATCGTCAAGCAAGTGCTGGGTGTTTTGTTCATCCTGATACTGGTGTTCGGTGTGCTGCGTCCGGTACTCAACAACATCACCAATGGCGGCAAAGGCAAACAGCTGGCTGGCTTTGGCGGCGACGCAGAGCTCGGTGGCATGGGCGGACTGGATGGCGAACTGGCCAACGACCGCGTCAGCCTCGGCGGCCCGACCAGCATCCTGCTGCCGAGCCCGAGCGAAGGCTATGACGCACAGTTGAACGCAATCAAGAGTCTGGTGGCAGAAGATCCGGGTCGCGTGGCCCAGGTCGTGAAAGAGTGGATTAACGCAGATGAGTGATAACCGAGCCGTTGCCGCCAAACTGTCCCGGGTCGACAAAGCCGCAATTTTGCTGCTGTCTCTCGGTTCTACCGATGCCGCCCAGGTGCTGCGCCACATGGGGCCCAAAGAGGTCCAGCGTGTGGGTGTGGCCATGGCGCAGATGGGTAACGTGCACCGCGAGCAGGTCGAGCAGGTGATGAGTGAGTTCGTCGACATCGTCGGCGATCAGACCAGCCTGGGCGTCGGCTCCGACGACTACGTGCGCAAAATGCTGACTCAGGCGCTGGGCGAGGACAAGGCCAACGGCCTGATCGACCGGATTCTGCTGGGCGGCAACACCAGTGGCCTCGACAGCCTGAAGTGGATGGAGCCGCGCGCCGTCGCCGACGTGATCCGTTACGAGCACCCGCAGATCCAGGCGATCGTCGTGGCGTATCTCGATCCGGACCAGGCCGGCGAAGTGCTGGGCAACTTCGACCACAAGGTGCGACTGGACATCATTCTGCGGGTTTCCTCGCTGAACACCGTGCAGCCAGCCGCCCTGAAAGAACTCAACCAGATTCTCGAGAAGCAGTTCTCCGGCAACTCGAATGCCTCGCGCACCACCCTGGGTGGCATCAAGCGTGCGGCCGACATCATGAACTTCCTCGACAGCTCGATCGAAGGTCAGCTGATGGACTCGATCCGCGAAGTCGACGAAGACCTGTCCGGTCAGATCGAAGACCTCATGTTCGTGTTCAACAACCTGTCCGATGTCGACGACCGCGGGATTCAGGCGTTGCTGCGCGAAGTCTCCTCCGATGTACTGGTACTGGCCCTTAAAGGCTCGGACGAAGGCGTCAAGGAAAAGATCTTCAAGAACATGTCCAAACGGGCGGCCGAACTGTTGCGCGACGACCTCGAGGCCAAAGGCCCGGTGCGCGTCAGCGACGTGGAAACCGCACAGAAAGAAATCCTCACCATTGCTCGCCGTATGGCCGAAGCCGGAGAAATCGTTCTCGGCGGGAAGGGCGGCGAAGAGATGATCTAAGGTCACTATGTCGTCCAAACATGATGAGTCCCAGACCGACCTGATCCGCGCCAAGGACGTCGCGGGTTTCGACACTTGGTCGCTGCCCAGTTTCGACCCGCCTGCACCGGAGCCCGAGCCGGAACCAGAGCCCGAGCCGCCGGAAATGGAGGAAGTGCCGCTGGAAGAAGTCCAGCCACTGACCCTCGAAGAACTCGAAAGCATTCGCCAGGAGGCCTACAACGAAGGCTTCGCCACCGGCGAGAAAGAAGGTTTTCACAGCACCACACTCAAGGTCCGTCAGGAAGCAGAGGCGGTCCTGGCGCCGAAAGTCGCCGCGCTTGAGCAACTGATGGCCAACCTGTTCGAGCCTATCGCCGAGCAAGACACCCAGATCGAAAAGTCGCTGGTCGACCTCGTTCAGCACATCACCAAACAGGTGATTCAGCGGGAGCTGGCCATCGACTCGACGCAGATCGAACACGTCATGCGCGACGCCCTCAAGCTGTTGCCGCTGGGCGTGGGCAATGTGCGGCTGTACATCAATCCGCAGGATTTCGAACAGGTCAAAGCCCTGCGCGAGCGCCATGAAGAAACCTGGCGCATCGTCGAGGACGAAGCCTTGTTGCCTGGCGGTTGCCGGGTCGAGACTGAGCACAGTCGCATCGATGCCACCGTTGAAACCCGTATCGCCCGGGTTATGGACAAGCTGTTCGATCAATTGCACGAGCAGGCCTTGCACCCGGCCGCCCCGGACCTGAGCCTGGAGCTGCCGATCGACGCCAAACCTGCGGTCGAAGCCGAGCCGGACGTTCCTGATGCGCCTTGATCGCACCAGCTTCGCCAAGCGCCTGGGCAGTTACGCCGAGGCCACGGAGCTGGCCGGCGCCCCGATTCTTGAAGGCCGCTTGCTGCGCATGGTCGGCCTGACCCTCGAGGCTGAAGGCCTGCGCGCCGCCATGGGCAGCCGCTGCATGGTCATCAACGACGACAGTTACCATCCGGTGCAGGTCGAAGCTGAAGTCATGGGCTTCTCCGGCAGCAAAGTCTTTCTGATGCCGGTCGGCAGTGTCGCCGGCATCGCGCCCGGCGCCCGTGTGGTGCCGTTGGCCGATACCGGTCGTCTGCCGATGGGCATGAGCATGCTCGGACGAGTGCTCGATGGCGCCGGTCGTGCGCTGGACGGCAAGGGCGGAATGAAGGCTGAAGACTGGGTGCCGATGGATGGCCCGACGATCAACCCGCTCAAGCGTCACCCGATCAGCGAGCCGCTGGACGTGGGCATTCGCTCCATCAACGGCTTGTTGACGGTCGGTCGTGGTCAGCGGCTCGGGCTGTTCGCCGGTACCGGCGTCGGCAAGAGTGTGCTGCTGGGCATGATGACCCGCTTCACCGAGGCCGACATTATCGTCGTCGGGCTGATCGGTGAACGGGGTCGAGAAGTTAAGGAATTCATCGAGCACATCCTCGGTGAAGAAGGGCTCAAGCGTTCGGTGGTCGTGGCGTCCCCGGCGGACGATGCGCCGCTGATGCGTCTGCGCGCCGCGATGTATTGCACGCGGATCGCCGAGTATTTCCGCGACAAGGGCAAGAATGTCCTGTTGCTGATGGACTCGCTGACTCGTTTCGCCCAGGCCCAGCGGGAAATCGCCCTGGCCATTGGCGAGCCGCCGGCGACCAAGGGTTATCCGCCATCGGTGTTCGCCAAGTTGCCGAAACTGGTGGAGCGGGCGGGTAACGCTGAAAAGGGCGGCGGTTCGATCACCGCGTTTTATACCGTGTTGTCCGAAGGCGATGACCAGCAGGATCCGATTGCCGACTCGGCGCGGGGTGTGCTCGACGGGCACATCGTCCTGTCCCGGCGTCTGGCCGAGGAAGGGCATTACCCGGCCATCGACATCGAGGCGTCGATCAGCCGGGTCATGCCGTCGGTGGTGTCGCCGGAACACATGACCCGCGCCCAGTATTTCAAGCAGTTGTGGTCGCGTTATCAGCAGAGTCGGGATCTGATCAGTGTCGGCGCCTACGTCGCTGGCGGTGACCGCGAGACCGACCTGGCGATTTCCCTGCAGCCGCAGCTGGCCAAATACTTGCGCCAAGGGCTTAACGACAGCATCAACCTGGGCGAAAGCGAAGCCTATCTGGGGTCAATCTTCGCGCCTGCGGCTGGCGGCTAATCGATCATGGCTCAGAGTCGGGCAGGGCGTCTGGCGCCGGTGGTCGAAATGGCCGAAAAGGCCGAAAAAACCGCCGCTCAGCGGTTAGGCCATTTTCAGGGCCAGGTTCGCGTGGCAGAAAGTAAGCTCGCCGACCTTGAAGCCTTTCGACTCGACTATCAGGAGCAATGGATCGTGCGCGGCAGCAGCGGCGTCTCGGGCCAGTGGCTGCTGGGTTATCAGGGCTTCCTCGCGCAACTGGGCACCGCCATCGATCAGCAGCGACAAAGCCTGGCATGGCATCAGAACAATCTGAACAAGTCACGGGAAGCCTGGCAGCAGGCATTTGCCCGGGTCGAAGGCTTGCGCAAACTGGTTCAGCGTTACGCTGACGAGGCGCGACAGCTGGAAGACAGGCGCGAACAGAAGCTGATGGACGAGTTGTCCCAGCGGTTGCCGCGTGAGAGTCCGTACTGAATCAGTCAGGCCGCGTTATCGTTCTTCGCGGGCAAGCCTCGCTCCTACAGGTTTCGCATCGTCCATGATTTCGCGAACGACACAAATCCCGTAGGAGCGAGGCTTGCCCGCGAAGGCGTACTCAAAAACTCCGCCCCTTTCCAGCCTTGCCCCTATCTCCGTCAAGTGCTAAACCTTGTACAAGTACGTTCACCAATGACAAGGATGCCGTTCAATGTCAGTCGTTACAGAAGTCTCTCCGGATGGGCAAAAACTGACGATATCGATCAGGGGACGATTCGATTTCGCCAAACATCAGGAATTTCGCGAGTCCTACGAGGACAAGGAACTCTCCGCAGTGGTCGTCGATTTGAAAGACGCGACCTACCTCGACAGTTCTGCACTGGGCATGCTGCTTCTGCTGCGTGATCACGCCGGTGGCGACGATTCCGACATTCGCGTCGTCAACAGCAGTTCTGACGTGAAGAAGATTCTCGCCATCTCCAACTTCGACAAGCTGTTCGACATCAGTTGACCAACGTGCAGCCGCTCGAGCCGCTGACGATCCTGATCGCCGAAGACAGCGCGGCCGACCGCATGCTGCTGTCGAGTATCGTCCGTCGCCAGGGCCATGAAGTCCTGACGGCGGCCAACGGTGCCGAAGCGGTTGAAGCGTTTCGTTTACAACGACCGCAACTGGTCTTGATGGACGCCATGATGCCGGTGATGGACGGTTTCGAGGCGGCGCGGCAGATCAAGGCGCTGGCCGGTGAAACCCTGGTGCCGATCATCTTCCTGACGTCGCTGACCGAAAGCGAAGCCTTGGCGCGCTGTCTGGAGGCTGGCGGTGACGATTTTCTGGCAAAACCCTACAACCAGGTGATCCTCGCCGCCAAAATCAAGGCAATGGATCGTTTGCGCCGGTTGCAGGCCACCGTGCTGGAGCAGCGCGACCAAATTGCCAGGCACCACGATTACCTGCTCAACGAGCAGCGTGTGGCCAAGGCCGTGTTCGACAAGGTCGCCCATTCCGGCTGCCTGAACGCCCCCAACATCCGCTACCTGCAATCGCCTTATGCGCTGTTCAATGGTGATTTGCTGCTCGCGGCATTCACTCCGGCCGGCGACATGCATGTCTTGCTCGGCGATTTTACCGGCCATGGCTTGCCGGCCGCCGTCGGGGCGATGCCGCTGGCCGAGGTCTTCTACGGCATGACCGCCAAGGGTTACGGCCTGTCGGAAACCCTGCGCGAGATGAACGCCAAGCTCAAGCGCATCCTGCCGGTGGACATGTTCTGTTGTGCGACGCTGCTGTGCCTGAGTTTTCAGCGGCGCTCGGTGGAGGTCTGGAACGGCGGGATGCCGGACGGTTACCTGCACAGTATTGCCAGCGGCGAGCGCACACCGCTGACGGCTCGGCATTTGCCGCTTGGCGTGCTGAGCCCGCAGACGTTCGATGACCGCACCGAAGTGTTTCCGATGGCGGTCGGGGATCGGGTGTTCCTGTTGTCCGACGGGGTGATTGATACGTGCGATGCCAATGAGCAGTTGTTCGGCGTCGAGCGATTGCAGCGGGTGTTTGCGGCCAATCGTCGGCCTGATCAGCTGTTCGAGGAGATCGAACAGGCGCTGCGGGATTTTCGCGGTGAGGCTCGCGACGATGTCAGCATGGTCGAAGTCAGCCTGTTGGAGGCTGCGCAACTGAGTCCGCCGGCCCTGGTGTACTCCGACAGCGGTCAGTCCTGCCCGCTGGACTGGTCGGTGAGTTTCGAGTTTCGTGCGGCCACCCTCAAGCGCTTCAATCCATTGCCGTATCTGTTGCAGTTGCTGCTGGAAGTGCATGGTTTGCGCGCCCAGAGCGGTGCGCTTTACAGTGTGCTCGCGGAGTTGTACTCCAATGCGCTGGAGCACGGCGTACTGGGTCTGGACTCAAGCCTGAAACGCGATGCCTCGGGTTTTGCCCGCTATTATCAACAGCGCAATGCACGTCTGGACGAGCTGCAGGACGGCTATGTGCGGGTGCATTTGCAGGTCGCGCCCAAAGGCGAGGGTGGTTGCCTGACGATTCGTGTCGAAGACAGTGGCAAAGGTTTTGATGTCGACAGGGTGATGGCGCGCCCCCTCGATGGTGCCCGTCTGTCGGGACGCGGGGTCAGTCTGATCCGCCAGTTGAGCCGTAACGCCAACTGGTCCGACGATGGTCGTAGTGCCCGCGTGGAATTTTTCTGGGAGGCTCTGGCATAATCCGCGCATTCTTGATCAAGGAGTGAGCAAGTGGCTGACACACATCTGGATCGCGACGTGCTGAGCGCGTTGCAAGAGGTCATGGAGGATGAGTATTCGACGTTGCTGGATACTTTTCTTGCCGATTCCACAGAGCGCTTGAGTCAGCTGCACAAGGCTGACGATGCCGAGACGCTCGGTGCCACTGCGCACAGTTTCAAGGGCAGTTGCAGCAACATGGGCGCCATTCGCCTTGCTGAGCTGTGCAATCAACTCGAGCAGCGAAGCAAACAGAAGTCGCTGGAAGGCATTGAGAAACTGATC
>Ga0208887_100077_pt1 | contig 84788 bp, 72 predicted proteins | sample LakWasM106_HOW12_2_FD_183924 | JGI IMG/M metagenome (GOLD analysis project Ga0208887, IMG submission 183924) | Freshwater sediment methanotrophic microbial communities from Lake Washington under simulated oxygen tension - Sediment Metagenome... | ecosystem: Environmental > Aquatic > Freshwater >...
CCAGTTATGTTTGGGGACAATAGCGGTTTGGAACCACCCCTTCCCATCTCGAACAGGGCCGTGAAACGAACTTGCGCCAATGATAGTGTACTCTTCGTATGCGAAAGTAGGTCATCCCCAAGCTCCTTACATAAAAACCCAGCACAATAGTGCTGGGTTTTTTATTGCTCAAAATAAATAAAACAGACCACATAAAGCAACCACGTAAGTTGCACAAAACTGTCTAAATAGACGATTTACTTAGTGCAATCGCAAGCAAAAAGTTTGCTGCATTCAATTGGATTTTATTTAAATGGGCTGATTTATTAATCATTTGTTATTTGCCTATTTAGCTTGGTAAAGGTTTGCTCTGTGTGAGTTCAATTCGATGCCAATATCAGACTGCATACCTTCCACACTAATAAATTGGCTCAATTGCCAGTACGCGACAAGATATTCTGGTCATCTTGAGGAATAGTTTTGGCGATCTGATTTCCCATTATCTTATCGATAAAGTAGCCAAGATTTACAGTAATTGCGCTGTTGAAAACCTTACTCGTGATAATGCCAATATTGCTAAATGCCGTGATTTTCTTAAGAAGTGCTATTGGATAGTCGGGTGACTTTTAAGCGATATTTAGTTCAGCTCAAACAAAAGCGATTAGGTAATCATTTTGTTGATTTAAGGCTTGCAAAAGAAGTGCATGGCTACATGATAAAATAACGAGATGAGTCAATATCATGTTTTGATCCCCAGTGCAGGCAGCGGCTCGCGTATGCAGAGTGCGGCTCCTAAGCAATATTTGCCGCTCAACGGGATACCGATCGTGCGTCACGCGATCGATACTTTTGAGGCGATGCCCGAAATTAGCCAGGTTTTTATTGTGATTGCGCCTGAGGATGCTTATTGGTCCAATACCCTGCTACAGGGTTGTCATAAAACACAGGTATTGTCTTGTGGTGGCGATAGCCGGGCGGCATCGGTGTATCAGGGCTTGCAAGCCATGGCGTCACACGTTGACGAGGACGATTGGGTATTAGTACATGATGCGGCACGCCCTGGCCTAGATGCTACGATGGTACAGCGTTTAATCGCTGCTATCAGCTCGACGGATGTCGGCGGTTTGCTCGCCTTACCGCTGGCAGATACCTTAAAGCGCGCCGATGCAACACAGCAGGTCGCAGAGACGATTCCACGCGAAGCATTGTGGCAAGCGCAGACGCCGCAAATGTTCAAAGCGGGCATGTTGCAGCAGGCACTGGCGACACATTTGCAGCGTCAGCCTACCGATGAAGCGCAGGCCATGGAATGGGCGGGCTACGTCCCCAAGCTCGTGCTGGGCGATTTAAAAAACCTAAAAATTACGTATCCGCATGATGTGGCCGTTGTTAAGGCGCTGATGCGGGCGACACAGAGCGAACAGGATGCAGAATGATCCCCTTTAGAATTGGTCACGGCTTTGACGTGCACGCGCTGGTCACGGGCCGTGACTGTATTATCGGTGGCGTGACTATCCCACATAGTCATGGCCTAGATGGACATTCAGATGCCGATGTCTTGCTGCATGCGATCTGCGATGCTTTGTTAGGCGCTGCCGCCTTGGGCGATATTGGCAAACATTTTCCACCGACCGATATACGCTTTAAAGGCATAGAGTCGCGCGCGTTGTTAAGGCATGTGGTGGCCTTGCTCAACGATAAAGGCTATCTGGTTGGTAATGTGGACGCGACGGTGATTTGCGAAGCGCCACGCTTGGGTAAGCATACGGCGCAAATGTGCGCCAATATTGCGGCGGATTGTCAGATTGCCATTGACCAGGTGAATGTCAAAGCGACCACCACAGAAAAACTTGGCTTTACCGGGCGCAGCGAAGGTATTGCTGCCGAAGCCGTTTGTACCATTTATTCCAAGTAGTGATCATGCGATTATTTAGCCGTTTTGAAGCATTGGTATCGCCGTTTCCGCGCGAGATACTCAATCAGCTGCCCACCCGTTTTTGGCCTTTTATGTGGGCATGCTCTTATGGCATGCGTCGCTATATTTTGGCCATGACCATACTCACTGCCTGTATCGGTTCGTTTGAGGCCTTATTGTTCGCTTTGATGGGCAAAGTGGTTGATAAATTGACCGCAATTGTGCCCAGCCAATTGTGGACCACGCATCATGACACCTTGTGGCTGGTGGCCGCGATTTTAATGGGTAGTACTCTGGTGATTGTGCTGCAAACCTTGATCAAGCACCAAACGCTGGCGGGTAACTTTCCGATGCGTTTACGCTGGCAGTTTCATCAGCATATGCTCAACCAAAGCATGGGCTTTTACCAAGATGAGTTTGCCGGTCGTGTCTCTGCCAAGGTGATGCAGACCGCGCTGGCCGTGCGCGAAGTGTGGTTTATTCTGGCCGATATCATGGTGTACGTGCTGCTCTATTTCACCACGATTGTGACGGTGGTCGGCAGTTTTCACCCGTGGATGGTGTTGCCGTTTTTGGGCTGGTTGCTGCTTTACGCCTGTGCCTTGGTCTATTTTATTCCGCGTCTGGCCAAGGTTTCACAGCATCAGGCAGATGCGCGCGCGCTGATGACAGGTCGCATTACCGATGCCTATACTAATATTTCGACCGTTAAATTATTTTCGCATGCCGGGCGTGAAGCAGGGTATGCGCAATCCGCTATGCAAGAGTTTCTGGATACGGTGCATGGGCAAATGCGCATGGTCAGCTGTGTTGAGAGCATTAATCACTTTTTAAACATGTGCCTGATCATTGCCAGTGGCAGCATGGTGTTGTGGCTGTGGTCGCAAAACCTGGTTGCTGCCGGTGCGGTCGCTGCTGTCATGGCCATGGGGTTACGTCTGAACGGGATTTCGCACTGGGTGATGTGGGAGCTGACCTCGCTGTATGAGCAGATTGGCACCGTACAAGATGGCATGAATACCTTGTCTGTGGAAAATCGCGTGGTGGATGTGCCTGACGCGCTGACGCTGGCTGTGCCTAAAGGTGCGGTGTCGTTTGAGAATGTGGATTTTGCTTATGACAAACAAGCACCACTGTTGCAGGATTTTAACCTGCATATCCAGCCTGGTGAACGGGTGGGCCTGGTCGGGCGCTCTGGGGCCGGTAAATCGTCACTGGTGAATTTACTCATGCGTTTTTACGATATTCAGGCCGGGCATATCCGCATTGATGGACAGGCGATTGATGCGGTAAAACAGGATTCTTTGCGCCAGCAGATAGGCATGGTGACCCAGGATACTTCTTTGCTGCATCGTTCGGTGCGCGAGAATATTTTATATGGCCGCCCGGATGCCAGTGATGATGAAATGATCATCGCGGCCAAGCGTGCCGAAGCGCATGAATTTATACTCACCCTGCACGATGCCAAGGGGCGCACTGGCTATGATGCGCATGTGGGTGAGCGCGGTGTGAAGCTCTCTGGCGGCCAACGCCAGAGGATTGCGATTGCGCGTGTCATGCTCAAAAATGCGCCTATATTGGTGCTGGATGAAGCGACCAGTGCGCTGGATTCTGAGGTCGAACTGGCGATTCAGCATCACCTTGCCCAACTGATGGAAGGCAAAACGGTGATCGCCATTGCGCATCGCTTATCGACCATCGCCGCCATGGACAGGCTGATTGTGCTTGATCAGGGCCGTATTGTCGAAACTGGCACTCATCACCAATTGCTTGCACAAGAGGGCATTTACGCCAAATTGTGGGCACATCAGAGTGGCGGTTTTCTCGGCGAGTAAGCACTATCGCGATTGTCGCCCCTTTCCTGGTATATTATTAATTTATTTAAAAATATTTAAATAAATGTTATTATTTTCTGGGTGTGTCTCGCCCAGAAATCTATCTCACGCCACTTTATAGTTGCTTTGTAATGTTAAATCAACATTACAATTGTGACGCCTTGTCATATTGCCGCCACTTTTCTGCAATCTAATCTGCTTAGTATTGTCATCAAATTTTCATGGAGTGTTAGCGATGCCTTGTCGTTCTGTTTGGAACAGTCGCGGTTTTACTTTGCTGGAGTTATTGGTTGTCATGGTCATTATTGGCTTGCTGGCAGGCTATGTCGGGCCCAAGTATTTTCAGCAGATTGGCAAGTCTGAAGTCAAAACAGCCAAGGCACAAATTGCGGCGCTGGAGCAGGCGCTGGATCAGTTCCGGCTCGATGTTGGTCATTATCCGAGCACTGAGCAAGGCTTGCAGGGGCTGATGAGCAATGCCGATAACAATACGCACTGGAGTGGCCCTTACCTGAAAAAAACCGTGCCGAATGATCCATGGGGCAAGCCTTACCAATACCGTACCCCCGGCCAGCATGGCGAATATGATTTATTCAGCCTGGGCAAAGATGGCCAGGTCGGTGGTAGCGACGAAGCGCAGGACATTACCAACTGGTAACTGCCATGCATTATCAGGCAAAAGTTCTCAATGGTTCTACGCTGGCAATGGTGGAACTGCAGGCCGATGATGAGCAGGATGCCTATGCGCAACTGAAATCTAAAGGCCTGATGCCAGTGTCGCTGCATGCGCAAAAGGCGGCCACAGTCTCCAAGCGCGAAGCGTTCCCGCTGGCCTTGTTCAGTCAGGAGCTATTGGCTTTACTGGATTCTGGCCTGAACCTGGTGGAGGCGGTCGATGCGCTGGCGCTGCGCCAGGATCATACGCGCACGGTGTTGCAAGCGATTTTGCAGTCGCTGCAACAAGGCAAGTCTTTTTCAGCAGCGCTTGAGCGCCAGCCGACGGTGTTTCCGCCGCTGTATATCGCGACCGTCAAGGCCGCTGAGCGCACCGGTGACTTGGGCAATGCCTTGACGCGCTACATTGCCTACGACAATCAGGTCTCATTGCTCAAAAAGAAAATCGTCAGTGCCTCAATTTATCCTTTGTTATTGATTGTAGTGGGTGGTCTGGTGATTGCCTTTTTAATGGGGTTTGTCGTGCCTAAATTTAGCAGTGTGTATGAAGGCACCGGCGCCGATTTACCCTGGATGTCCAAAGTGATGTTGCAGTGGGGCACGCTGATTTCACAGCATGGCGAGACCATGCTGGCGATATTGGTAGCCATGGTCATTGGTCTGGTACTGCTGTTCAAAACACCGGCGACGCGACAGTCTATGCTCAAAGCCATTTGGCGCATTCCGGCCATCGGTGAAAAACTCCACCTCTACCAGCTCGCCCGTTTTTACCGCACCTTAGGCATGTTGCTGGCAGGCGGTACACCAATTATGACGGCCCTCGATTCGCTGGGCGGCTTGCTGGACAGCAGCATGGCGCGCAGCCTGCAACAGGCACAAACCATGATTAGTCAGGGGCAGCCGCTCTCCCATGCGTTTCAGATCGTGGGAATGACCACACCCATTGGCGAGCGCATGCTGCTGGTGGGCGAGCGGGGTGGCAATGTGGCACAGATGATGGACAGCATTGCCGGGTTTTATGATGAAGAACTGGCGCGCTGGATAGACTGGTTTACCAAGTTGTTTGAGCCTTTGCTCATGCTGTTTATCGGTCTGGTCATCGGTGTCGTCGTGTTGCTACTGTATATGCCTATTTTTGAACTGGCGGGGCAAATCCAATGAACCAGGCTTTGCCCATGTTATCGGCCGACGCGTTATCCCTTGCGCAAACACAGGCTTTGCAACAGCAGCGCCGTGTGATTGAAGTGCTGGAAGACCTCGCCCCGGCAGACAGTGAAATGCTGGTGAGCCAACTGGCGCAGTTGCTGCATTACCCGCTGGCGACCATGCGCGACATGCGTGAGTGGCAGGTCGCCTTTGACGTGGTGAGCTATAACGAGGCGCAGCAGAAAGAGTGTCTGGCGTTTTATGATGCGGCACAAACCCTCATTCTGGTGTTTGCTGACCCGTTTAACCGCCAGTTGCCATTGTGGGCGCAGCATGCGGTGCAAGTGCCGTTTGAATGGCGCTTGGCGCATCGGCTGGAAATCAGTGCCTACCTCGCCGGTGAAGAAGAAACCATGCGTGCCATGGATGGCGTCGGCCTCTCGACCGAGCACGCGGCAGAAGGCGACGAAGAAGTCGTCATGCAATTGTCGCTCAAGTCCATCCATGAAGACGCCAACCCGATTGTTAAGCTGATTAATTCCACCTTGTACGACGCGCTGAAAACCGGCGCCAGCGATATCCACCTGGAAACCCATCCTGGCGGTTTGGCAGTCAAATACCGCATTGACGGTGTGATGGCCAGTATTGCCAATAGCCCGGGCCTGGATAGCGCAGAACAGGCGATTTCACGTATCAAGGTCATGGCGCAACTGGATATTGCCGAGCGCCGCATTCCGCAAGATGGTCGCTTTAAAGTACACGCCATGGGCAGATTGATCGATTTCCGCGTTTCTATCATGCCAAGTGCCTTTGGTGAGGATGCCGTGTTGCGTGTACTGGATCGCAAGGCGCTGACCGAGCAGGCGCAAGGACTGAGTTTAAAAGCTTTGGGTTTTGATGACGAGGTGATTGCTGGTTTTAGAAAATTGGCCAGTGAGCCTTATGGTATGGTGCTGGTCACTGGCCCCACCGGTAGCGGTAAAACCACTTCTTTATATGCGGCGATTTCAGAAGTGAATACCGGCTTTGACAAAATCATCACCATTGAAGATCCCGTGGAGTATCAGTTGCCTGGTGTGCTGCAAATTCCGGTCAATGAGAAAAAAGGCCTGACCTTTGCCCGCGGCTTGCGCTCTATTTTGCGTCACGACCCGGACAAGATCATGGTCGGTGAGATTCGTGATGCCGACACCGCCCAAATTGCCGTGCAAGCGGCACTGACCGGTCACCTGGTGTTTTCGACGGTGCACGCCAACAGTGTGCTGGATGTGATTGGCCGCTTTATGCATATGGGCGTCGACCCTTACCATTTTGTGTCGGCAGTGAACGGCATTATTGCCCAGCGCCTGGTGCGCGCCTTGTGCCCGCATTGTGCCGAGCCTTTTGTGCCAGATGCAGACATGTTGCGCGCCTCTGGCCTGAGCACAGAGCAAGCCGCGGCCATGCAGTTTCAGCATGCGCAGGGCTGCGGCCATTGCCGTGGCACCGGCTACAAAGGGCGTAAAGCCGTGGCAGAAATGCTGGTGCTCAATGACGAGCTGCGCGAGATGATTATTGCCAGGCAGCCAATCCGGCAGTTGAAAGAAGCCGCAGCCAGAAACGGCATGCGTACCATACGCCAGGCAGCCATTAGTGCTGTGGCCGAAGGCATGACCAGCTTACAGGAGATTAACCGTGTCACGTTTATTGCCTGAGTGGTCATGGTGTGGCCTGACCAACGTGCTGGTGACCGCAGATCGGTTACTGGCGGAGCACAGGCCTGCAGGCTTGCGCACGCGCAGCCTGACCGCACAAAGCAGCTGGAATGGCACGGATTTGCAAGCGTCGCTGCCAGCGCTGTTGTCACAACTCCCCGCCAGTCGTTGGCGCCGGATAGAAGTCTATATGGCCGACAAGCATGTGCATCTGTTGCGCTTGCCTGCCATGACGCACAGCGTACAGTCGCTGGATGTGTCCGGGCAGGAGCAGCAGGCCTATGCTCGCGCGATGTTGATGCAAACCTATGGTGAGGCCGCTCGGGCCTGGCCGTTTCGTTTGCAGGATATCCAGCAGCCGCAAGACAGCTTACTGGTGGCGATTCCTGCCTTGGCATCTTTGGATATCTCTGCATTATTGGCTAGCCATGCCATGCAGTGGTCGGTGCAGCCTTATGCCAGCGCTTTGTGGGCGCAAACGCGTTTGCCAGTGAGTGGGACAGTGCTGACGGCCGAGCCACAGATGTTGCGATTATTGCAATTGGATCACGGTCGCATGATTCATGTTGCCAGCCTGGCGACGGAGATGGCTGATGTGGATGCCATGGCTGCCTGGCTCATGCGCGAACGTACCTTGCTGGGCGTGCAGGCTTCTTCGTGCTACTGGTTGTTAGAGCCTGGTTGCCAGGCAGTCGAAAAGACTGGGCGCCAGTTAAAACAGGTTTTGTCCGGCCAGGTGTCCTGGCAAGTGTTGCTAGCCAGCCGTGCGGTTGCCCCATGGCGACAGGAGCTTGCGCATGTGGCCTAACCCGAATTATCAGCTGGAGTTTTCTCGGCCAATGTTTGCCTGGCAGCTATTGCGCTGGCCTGGCGCGGTGCTGGTCATGCTATTAGGCATGCTGGTAGCGGTAGAGTATGCAGGGGTCACTGACACTGAGGCACAGTTGCAGCGGCTTGCACAACGTCAGCAGCAGTTGATGCAGCAACAGGCAACGGCGACAACCGCCGCACACCCACCTGTCAGCAAAGTGGTCGCCCGGCAAGCGGTCAAGGTATTGAGCCAGCCAGAGCAAAAAGCGGCCGAAAAAATTGTGCAGCAGCTTAATGTACGCTGGTTTGATTTATTGCAGGCGCTGGAGTCGCAACAAGTGGCCGAGATTGCTTTATTGCAATTGTTACCAGATGCCAACCGTGGCCAGTTTGTGTTGTCAGGCGAGGCAAAAAGTTATCAGGACTTGCTCAAGTATGTGAGCCAGTTGCAAGCGCTGCCTGCGCTCAGCCAAGTGCATCTGCAAAAACACCAGGTGAACGAAAGTCATCCGCAACGCCCGGTCAGTTTTGAGATTCAAGGTGGGTGGCAACCATGACTGCATTACGTTTACCTGCCCCCATGACGCTGGTATGGCTGCTGCGCCGTTGTGCATGGTATCTCGGCTGGTTGCCCATGGGGGTGTCTGTGCTGTTATTGGCGCTGTGGGGCGTGTTGTCACAGCAGCAGTCCACCCAAGTGGCGCAGCTGGATGCGCTGAAAAAAGAGATTCACCAGTTGGCGGCCTCACCTTTGCGCCCGGCGCAGGCTATGCCCATAGCTGCAGTGGCGGCGCTTGCACCACAGCAGCCGTTGCCAGCCCAGCCTGTGCAATTAGCCACCTTGTGGCAACAACTGCCGGTCTTTGCGGACCTTTCCCCCCGCATGATCACCATCGCCCGCATGGCACAAAAGCGGCAGATTGCGCTCAATGTGGGTGACTATCAATGGCAGGCGCATCAGGCCAGCAACACAACACAAGCTATTCAGCAGTTTGATATGCGCTTTACCATTCAGGCCGACTACGCGACGTGCCGTCAATTTATGCTGGATGTCCTCAAACAGTATCCCTCTATGGCGCTCACCGGGCTGGAGCTGCGCAAAAATGAAACGGTACAACCTGTTGTTGATGCCACATTGACATTCTCGGTGTTTATTCGCGGAGGGCGCGTAGATGGTGTCTGAGTCCAAACCATCCACACGACCACTGTTGTGGCTAATCCTGTTGCTCACGCTGGGCCTTGTCTATTGGCAATGGTCGCAAGAGGAGATTGCTACTGAGACTAACGTGGAGGTTGCCAAACCGAGGGTGAGCAGACCAGAGCCAAGCGTAGTAGCCGCTGCCATGCCGCAAGCACCTGACAGCCAGCCCGCAGTGGCACTTGCAACGGCATCAGACTCGGTGGCCACTACGCCTGCCCGTGAAGAGACTTATTTCACACGCCAGTTGCCTGCTGCAAAAATAAGCCATGTCTTATTCGCGGCACACGAGTGGTTGCCGCCACCGCCAAAACCACAACCGCCACCGCCGCCTGAGGCACCACCATTGCCTTATACCTATGTGGGCAGTATGCAGGATGTGCCGGGTGGCGACGCGGTGATTTTAATGCAGCAGAAAAAGATGTTATTGCCCAAGCTGGGCAGCAATGTCACCACACAGTGGCGCGTAGACCGCGAGGATATGCAGGCGGTGTATTTCACCTATTTGCCACTGAATAAAACCGTGGTGCTGAGTAAAACCAAAACAGCAGCTGGCCAACGCCAGGCGATGGCCGATGCTGACAACAATCCTCAAGAAGAAATGCTTAACCAATGAATGCTTTTAACTTAAGTGCGCCCTGGCAGACTGCGATTCCACGCTATGTCGTCATCAGTGTGTCGGCATGGCTGCTGTCATCGTGCGGCCTGTTTCCGCCCAAGCTCACTGCCACCACACCAGAAGGAAAAGTGCATGAGCTGGCACAGCAAGTCGCTGAGCGTCCGGCCGATGTGACCTTGCGTAACCGCTGGTTCCGTGAGCGAGAGCAAGCAATTAATGCGCTGTCAGCCGAGGCTGAGGCCGCCGATGCCAGGGGCGATATTGTCCTGGCCAAACAGGTGTATGCGCGTATTCTGACGCTGGATTCGCACCACATCAAAGCATTGGCTTATGAGAATGCCAGTGCACGTGAAATCGCCTTGCGCAAGCAGCTTGAAGCCGCCAAACAGCATATGGATAACCCCAAACAAGCTTTAAAAGAGGTGCGTGATGTATTGCTGGAGCAGCCGACTAATCCGCAAGCACAGGCGCTGGAAAAACAACTGATTGCGATGGAGCCCAAAGCGCGCGCCGCGTTGCCGCAGTTGCAAACTGGCTTGAGCAAGCCGGTGACGCTGGAGTTACGCGATGCCAATATCAAGGTGGTGTTTGAGGCCTTGTCACGTGCGACGGGTGTGAATTTTGTGCTCGATAAAGACATCAAGCCAGAAACCAAGGCCTCGGTATTCGTGAAAAAAATGCCGATTGAAGAGGCGATAGACATGGTGCTGGCCAGTAATGGTTTGCAAAAGAAAGTGCTGTCTGCCACCAGCGTGCTGGTCTATCCGGCTACCCAGCAAAAGAATAAAGACTATCAGGACTTGCTGATCCGCAACTTTTACTTTGCCAACACCAGCGCCAAGCAGTGTGCCGATATGTTGCGCACCATTTTAAAAATCCGCGATGTGTATGTGGATGAGCGCTTGAACATGCTGGTGCTCAGAGATCGGCCGGAAGTGCTGGCGCTGGCGGAGAAAATGATCAAGGCACAGGATATTGCTGACCCGGAAGTGATGCTGGAAATCGAGGTGATGGAAATCACGCGCGGCAAAATGAACCAGTTGGGGATTGTCTATCCGTCGTCACTCACCGTGCTGGATAGCCAGTTGACGCTGGAAGCGCTCAAGCGCATCAAATCGTCTGATATTGGCGTCAGCCCTAATCCTAGCTTGCAATTTAAAACCACCGATACTGACTTGAACTTGCTGTCTAATCCACGTATACGCGTGAAAAATAACGAAAAAGCCAAGGTGCTGGTGGGTAACAAAGTGCCGGTGATTACTACCAACACCACGGCTAACGTCGGCACCTCAGAAAGCGTGTCTTATGTGGATGTGGGGCTCAAGCTGGAGGTGGAGCCGCGTGTGATGCTGGATGATTTCGTCAGCATTAAAGTCAATTTGGAGGTGAGTTCACTGGGCGAGGCCATTACGCTGAGCAATAACTCCAAGGTGTATAACATTGGCACCCGTAACGCGACCACCATGTTGCGCCTCAAGCATGGCGAAACACAGATTTTGGCCGGCCTGATTCAGGATTCGGAGCGTAAAAACGCTGACAAATTACCAGGCCTGGGCGAGATCCCGATTTTGGGCCGCCTGTTCTCGCGCCATATTGATGAGAAAAATAAAACCGAAATTGTGCTGGCGATCACGCCCAAGGTCATCAGCAATGTGACCCTGCCTGAGGCGACGTTCTCAGAATACTGGAGCGGGACGGACACCGTGATTTCTGACAAGCCATTATTAAACAGCACGCCAAGTAACACCCTCACACGCGGTCAGCAAGTACGTGAGCAACAACAGCAACGTCAGCGTGAGTTAAATGACGCTGCAGAGGTGCCAGTGAATGACACGCCTGAATCTGCGCCGGCGCCAGAACCGGCCGCCTTGCCAGCGCCAGATACGCCACCGGCGACGACTGAGTCTATGCAGCCTCCTTCAGCCATGCCGGGCTTGTCCAATAACGTTAACGGGATTTCTGAGCAGGGCACGACCACCTTACCGGCACCCAAGGTGATTCCTTGAGGGGGGTACAGTGAAACGCTTAGCTGGATTTACCCTGATTGAACTGATGGTATCGCTGGTGATTGTCGCTATTATGGCCAGCGTCGCCACGCCGATGATACAGCTGACGGTGCAGCGGCAAAAAGAACAGCAATTACGCGAGCATTTGCGTGAAATGCGGCGTGCGATTGATGCTTACAAAAAGGCAGCGGATGAGGGCAGGGTGAAAAAGAATGCTGATGCCAGCGGTTATCCGCCTAATTTGCAGGTGCTGGTAGACGGTGTGGAAGATGCCAAAAGTACCAAGCATGAGCGCATACGTTTCTTACGTCGCATTCCTCAAGACCCGATGATGAAAAATCCGGGCGCTGGCCCTTTGAATCAGGCTTGGGGTCTGCGCAGTTACGACAGCCCACCGGAGCAACCGCGCTATACGCAAGATGTCTACGATGTGTATTCACTAAGCACACAAACCGGCATTAATGGAGTGGCTTATGCGCAATGGTAAACGCCGCGGTTTTACGCTGGTCGAGCTGCTGGTGGTGCTGTCGATTCTGGCGTTGTTATTATCACTGGCCGTGCCGCGTTATTTTTCTGGCGTGCAGCGCGCCAAAGAGCAGGCACTCAAGCAGCAACTGGCCACCACGCGCAAAGCCCTCGACGAATACTATGCCGACCAGGGCCAGTACCCGGATACCTTGCAGGAGCTGGTGGATAAACACTATTTAGACAAGTTGCCCTGGGACCCGATTGCCGAGCGTAATGATGTCTGGGTGATTACGCCGCCAGAATTGCCTTTGGTGGGCGCGGTGTACAGTGTGCACAGTAGTGCCACCGGCCAGGCCGCAGATGGCTCGGCGTATACCGATTGGTAAGCGAAGGCATGCGCAGGCAAGACGGTTTTTCTTACATAGGCGTGATGGTGACGCTGGTGCTCGCGGCCATTGCCATGCAGGGCGCCGCTGTGATGTGGCAGCAGCAGTCACAGCGCACAAATGAGGCCTTGTTGCTAGAAACTGGCGAGGCTTACCGCTTGGCGATTGGGCGGTATTATGAATCGACGCCACAGCCGGTAAAGCAATACCCGGTAAGGTTGGACGAGTTAATCGAAGACAAGCGATTCCCAGTGCCCAAACGGCATTTACGAAAATTGTATCCAGACCCGTTTGATGTCAAACAGGGCATGACGCTGATCATCCGCGATGGCCGTATCGTTGGCGTGCATGGTCAGTCGCTGTTAGCGCCGATACGCAGCACCGGTTACCAGGAGTCTCAATCGGGTTTTCATGGTGCCAAGCATTATCGTGCCTGGCAGTTTGTGTATGAACCGAATACCTTGGCTGATCTGGAGCAGGCCTGGGTCAACCGTTAAATAGCCTCAGTTGCCGCGCTGGCCAGCGTAACTGGCAGCGGTGAGCCGGGTTTTGAATGTCTGATAATACCCCAACACCTTGGGTACATATTGCCTGGTTTCAGCAAACGGTGGCACGGCATGCTGATGCGCTTTCACGGCTTGTGGCCCGGCATTGTAAGCGGCCAGTGCCAGTGTCACATTGCCCTCAAACATATCCAGCATTTTTTTTAAATAATGCGAGCCCCACAAGATTTGCTGCGGCACTGACCACTGCCTGACCGGGATCGCCGTCATGGTTTGGGCCGTGGCTGGTAGTACTTGCATCAGGCCATAAGCGCCTTTGCGAGACAGGGCGCTCGGGTTATAACCGGACTCGGTGGCAATCACGGCATGGATCAGCGCCGGGTCCAGGCTGGTAGCCTCTGCGGCGGCTTGTACCTCCGCCTGATAAGGCACTGTGCCGTTTTTCCACTTGCTTAGGTTGGCCCGGCTTGATGGGGCGGCGGGCGCACTGTCAGCATCTTCACTATTAGTATTGCTAATCACCAACTCCAGGTCATTCGAGTTGTCCAGCACAATCTGCTCGGCCAGCGGCTGCACCATCGCGCCAGTAACAGGTGCCGATGTCTCTGCGTCAGCGCTGGTGCACACGGCCATCGTCGCCAGCAATACTGCCTGTGCGATGCCATGTAAGCGGTGAGTCGGTGTCTTTGTCATGGGTGCATTGTGCCATGGTCATGTGACATGGCTAAGACAGCAGCAGGGGCGGTGCTTAACCAACATTTGCCAGTCTATTCACACGATTGTCATATGTCGCGTGGCTGTTGACTGGTGTACATGCTGCCAAAAAAAACAGTGTTTTTCAAGCTAGTCCGCGCAGCTAATCCGTTGTCATGAATGTATCAATTGACTGACATGTAAGAATCATTTTTATGTCACAAATTCTGAGCACACTTGCTGCATTTATATCAATGTGGTTAACACATGGACACAACAATAACAGGGATAGATCAGGTTAACGACCAGTGGACGTTGGCGCTGAATGAGGAACAACGCGCCTTATTTATGGAGGTGATTGAGGAATCGCTGCGCCTGCAGCATCGCTCTCACCTCTTTAACTGGTTGCAGCGAGGGTTTCAGTGTTTGCTGGCGCACGAGGTAGTCATTATCGGTGTGCGTGGCCTGGAGCGTGCCAGCTATGACTATGAGTACCTGACGTCGAGTCGCTATTTTGGAGACACGCAGTTTGACCAAGTACTGAACGAAGAAGATGGCTTGGTGAACGAAGCCTTTACGCGCTGGAGCAAGCTGGGGATGCCGGTGTTTTATCATACCGAACTCACTGCGCAGCAATATAATCATTATGCCATTGAGCATGTGGATGCCGAGCGTATGCTGGCCTCCGAGCTCAAGCGCTTTGTAGTGCACGGCTTTGGTAACGAGCACAGCCGCATTGCTACCATGGTCATGTTTGGCCGTTTGAGTTCGCCCGTGAATGCGCAAACTGCCCATCTGTTAGAGCTGCTGATGCCGCACCTGCATTGCGCGATTGTTAAAGTCACCGCTAATAAATGTCCCTCGGTGTTATCCACGACTGCCCGCAATGGTCGCATCAAGCCACTCAGCAAACGTGAGCTCGAGGTACTTGAATGGTTGCAGGCAGGCAAAACCAACTGGGAGATCGGCAACATCATGACCGTCAGCCCGCTCACGATTAAAAACCATGTGCAAAACATCTTGCGCAAACTGGATGTAGAGAACCGCAGCCAGGCCGCCAGCAAAGCCCTCAAACTCGGCCTTATTGCCCGCAAACAATAAACCACATTCCTACCTCTGCTTTGCTGTGAATAAAACTAGTCCTAACGGACTAGTTTTCACTTTTAGGCTGTCATTTTCGATTTTTATACTCATTAGGATTTTTATTTTGGTGTTTAACGCGGTCAACCTAGTCCATGCGGACTAGGTTTTCAAAATAAGGCTGTCATCTGGTGACCCCATACTTTTCCGTGATGAGGTTCATCGTATTCGCTCAGGTATTTAGTAGTTTGCTCTTTCTATCGGTTTGCTCAAAAAAATTTAAGGAGAAGTATATGAAATTTCAAGTAAAAGCATTAGTGGCTGCATTGGCTTTAACAGTGTCAGGTGTGGCTAGCGCGACTAGCGTGCCAGCAAGTGGTAATGGTTCTTTATTTTTGACCATTTTTGATCGTTCTACCAGCACCGCTTTGGTAGTTGATACTGGCTATTTTTACAGCACATTGAATGAAATCGGTACAGATGTTGCTGATTCCAATTTTGACAGTGCTAACACTGCGTTGACATTTGATCTGAGCTCAAACTCAGCTTTCCAGTCATTCATCAGCGGTGCAAACCTGAGCACGACATACTACAACGTATTTGCTGGTGACACTTTGGGTGCTGGTGCGGCGGCTGGTGCTCGCGGTATGATTTCTTCATACGACACAACACTTTTTGATCCTACCAATGATCAGGCGCTTGCCATTTCCAAGTCACCATTGGTGACTGCTGTTGGTAACTTCAATCAAATTGTTTACCAAAACAATGATCCATTCACTTACTTTGCGAACGATAACAACGCCTTTCAAGGCCCAACATCTATCGCTTTGCTGGGCAGAGAAATGAGCCTGTACCAAACCGTTCAAAAACAGACAAACGGCGCGGGCACCAACTTCCTGTACGACAACACCAAAGTGACATTCTCACAAGCTGGTTTGTTGACGATTTCTTCTGTAGCTGTGACTACACCAGTGCCAGAACCAGAAAGCTTTGCTTTGCTGGCTTTGGGTATGGGCGTTGTAGCTGCTGCTGCACGTCGTCGTCAGTCTGCAAAATAATGATAAATGGGGCTCTTTGGAGCCCCTCTGCTCTTTCACGCTATTTGATTCAGCACATTTAAGGGAACTATGATGAAAATCAACCAAATTGCAATGGCACTGGCAGCACTGTCTGTGAGTACATTGGCCGCAGCAGGTGTGACACCTGCTCAAATTGAAACTGCACGTGGTGCGGGTACTTTGGACCAAGCTTGGATTGCGGGTGCTTCTGCACCAACTAAATCCATCTATGAAGGCTGGGTAAAGGGTTGCCAGGCCGGTACAGGGTCTATTTTTACCTCTCAAGCAGCTTCAAGTACTGCGGTGACGCCAGGTTCATTGGGTAACTTTTTTGCTTACGCCTGTGTGCGCGGTACACGTACTTCTGTGCTTTATCACACTGTAGACGGCGGCTCATTGAATGCTTATACACCATTCACTAATGGCACTAAGCTAGCTCGCGTTTCTTACGTAGGCAATGCGTCTTGTACTAAATTGGCAACAGGCTACACAGACGCAACAAACACGGCTAATAACGCTGATGTATACAAAGGCTGCGCACAATCAGGTTCACCTGTAGCACTGGACGCAAGCGGTGTACAAACCGCTGCAAATAACGCAGTAAACGCTGCTGCATTAACGGCTAACCCATTGGCGCCACAGCAAATTGTGGGCGGTTTCTCAGACGTTGAGCCAACCTTATTCTCTGCCACAATCGGTGGTGGTAACGTTTCCAGCTTCGGTAATGTCAGCAATGCGTTCCTGGGTCAGGCATTTGGTGTTGCTGTATCTACACCGCTGTACCGTAAACTGCAAGAAGTACAAGGTATCTCTGAAGCGGGTACTTCATACAGCCCAGCTTTAGCACCTTCTTTGACTAAAGGTCAGATCGCTTCTATTCTGGCTGAAGGTGGCGCTGTGCAGACGGCTGAATCCTGGTTGCCTATTCTCGGTGACGACAATGGCGAAAAAGTGATTATTCAACGCCGTGTAGATACCTCCGGTTCGCAAGCTTCTTCCAATGCTTTCTTCCTGGGTAACCCATGCCTGGGTGGTAGCCAACTGTTACCAGCAAACACTTCAACTGGTAACTACCAAGTGGTGTTGAACTCCGGTTCCGGTAACGTAAAAGCCAACATCACAACCGCTTCAAACGCGGCGGCTGGTTCACGTTATGCTATCGGTGTGTTGTCTTTGGAAAATGATCCAACCTTAGAGAATGCTGCTAACAGCGGCTATCGCTACATCAAGATCGATGGTTCACACCCAGAAACTGGCGACACTGCGAATGCACGTGCAGCAGCAGCGGCTGGTACTTATCCGTTCCATATGGAAATGAAAGCATTCGTGGCTAACACTGCACCTGCTGGCTTCCAGAGAAACATCGTTGGTACCATCGTGAACGCTTTGAAAAACCCAACAGCGGCTGCTTGTGCAACCTTGCCACGTGGTTTGACATTGAACCCAGATGGTGGCAACACTACTTGTGAAGCTGGTGTTGTAAAAGCCAAGTTCACTAACTTTGGCAACAACTGCGCACCAGCAGTATTGTACGAGTAATCAATCGTTAAAAATCTACGCTTAACCAGCGTAGACACCCCATCAACGCACTCCTCAAAAGGGAGTGCGTTTTTCTTTTGGTGGGAGGGTGTTGGAGGACTAGTCCGTTTCATGTGCATGACATAAAAGTTTAAGAAAATGCAGGTCTGTTGAAATTGCCAAACGTTTGATTTTACAAAGGTCTTTAACTTGAATTCGAAATCTCCATTGCTATGGATGTCTGTACTGGCGTGTGCGATGTCGCAAACGCTCTTGGCTGAACAGCAGCCTGATTTAGTCATGACAGAGGTTGCGCCTGCAAGTGTCGCCGCAGATGAGCTCACATTTAATGTCTTTGAGTTTCAGGTGGACGGCAACACTGTGCTCAACAGTGCTGCGATCGAGCAAACGGTCTATCCTTTTATGGGGGAGCACAAAACCATTAAAGAGGTTGAGCAGGCCAGGGCCGCGCTGGAGAAAGCCTATCAGGAAGCTGGCTATTTGACAGTATCGGTGAGTATTCCCCAGCAGGATGTGGATCAGGGCATTGTGCGGTTGCTGGTGACTGAGGGCAAGGTCGATCGCCTGCAGGTGGTCGATGCCCAGTATCACACCCTGAGTGAAATCAAATCACGCACACCAGAATTTGCCGAGGGCTCGGTGCCCCATTTTCCAACAGCGCAAAAAGAGCTGGGAACACTCAACCGTAACCAGAATCGTCAGGTAACGCCTGTGCTGCGTCCCGGCAAGTCACCAGGGACTGTTGAGATTGATTTGCAGGTGAAAGACAAGCTGCCTTTACACGCCAACTTGGAATTAAATGACCGTTACTCGCCTAACACCACCGAGTTGCGTCTGAACGCTGGCGTCAAATACGAAAACCTGTTTCAGAAAGACCACAGTCTGGGGCTCAACTTGCAGGTGTCACCGGAAGACACCAACGAGGTTAAGGTGCTCTCTGGCACCTACGTCATTCCCCGTTTGAACGGTGATTACTTTGCGGCCTATGCCGTCGTCTCAGACAGTAATATTGCTGCGGTGGGCGACATCAACGTGATTGGTAAAGGCTATATTCTGGGCGCGCGTTATATTCATCCGTTGCCATTATCAGACGGTTTCTACCATAGCCTGACGTTTGGCATGGACTATAAAGAGTTCAAAGAAACGCTGTTTTTGCCAAGCACTGATCCGACATCTACTGGTCCTCTGACCTCTAAAACGCCAATTAGCTATTGGGCGACTTCCGTCGGCTATGACACCAACATCCAGTCATATTTGGGCCAGACCCAAACCAGTATGGTGCTGAATATGGCTCCCCGTTTAATGGGCAATAGCAATGCTGAGTTTGATCTCAAGCGTGACAAGGCAAAAGCTAACTTTTTCTATCTGCGTGCCGATGCCAAGCATCTGTATACCTTTGCGTCTGGCTGGGCGATGCAAGCCAAGGTAGCTGCGCAGTTGGCCAGCGACCCGTTGATTTCGACCGAGCAGTTCAGTATTGGCGGTGTGGAGTCGGTGCGCGGCTATCTGGAATCCAGCCGACTGGGTGATAGCGGTATTGCCGGTTCTGTTGAGTTGCGTACGCCACCGTTGGCGAAGGCCTTCAAGCAATATGCATTCGCTGACTATATCAAGGATATGTACGCCTATACCTTTGTCGATGCTGGGCGAGTACAAGTCAGAAATGCAGCCGGACTGGAGCCGTTTTATGAATTGTATTCTGCTGGTCTGGGTTTCAAGTTGAAGACGACGACTGGCTGGTTCTCTTATCTCGATTATGCACAGGCCATGAACGATGCGCCGCAGGTTGAGCATGGAGATTACAGGCTGCACTTTCGTGTTGGCTATGAGTGGTAACTGCGAGCGAGTGATTGGAGTAGGGAAATGAATCAGGGATTGTATAAACTGGTATTTAGCAAAATTCACCATGCGCTGGTGGTGGTCGCCGAGATTGCCTCCTCATGCGCAGGTGACGGACGCAGTCGAACACGCCGCAGTGCAGCCATCTGGCTGTCTTTAAGCATGCTGCCGGGGCCATGGGCGGTGATGAGTGCCTGGGCCGAGATGCCTGCAGGGATTAGCATTCGCGATATCGTCAACGACTCTACGCGCGTCATCAGTTCCAATGTCAATAATATTACTTTCCAGCAACTCAAGCCGCAGGCGATTGTTAACTATAACCAGTTAGACCTGGCCAAAGGCCAGAACTTTAATGTCAATATGCAGGCAGGCTGGTCTATGCTGAACCGCGTGCATAGCGTGGACCCAAGCGTATTGAATGGCAACGTGAATGCGGCGGGCAATATCTACTTTATCAATGCCAATGGCGTGATTATTGGTAAAGACGCCGTGTTCAATGTCGGCTCATTATTTGCCGGGACCTTGAATATTACCGATGCTCTGTTTCAGTCAGGGTTTGTGAATGAGGCTGGCTATAACAGTGTCTTCGAGTTAGTCGACACCATTAACCTGACGCCAGACCAGGCGACAAAAGTAAATAATGCCGAAGTCCGGGTAGAGTCTGGTGCGCAGATCAACGCGGCTAAAGGCGGCAAAGTGATGCTGTTTGCCCCTAACGTTAAAGTCGAAAAAGATGCTGTAATCAAAACGCCAGATGGTCAGACCATTCTGGCCGCAGGTAAAAAAATCTACCTCAAAGGCAGCCAGGATCCGGCCGGGATGCTGGTAGAAGTGGCGGCTGGTGGTACAGCTACCAACTTGGGTAAAATTGTCGCAGAACGCGGCAACATTACCATGATGGGCCTGGCTGTGAACCAGATGGGTACGCTCTCAGCAACCACTTCTGTACGGGCCAACGGCTCCATCAGATTGATTGCGCAAGAGGATGTCACCGTGAGTAACGGCGAAGCATCTAAAATCCGTAATGGGCGGGTGACCTTGGGCACTGGCAGTGTCACAGAGGTAAAGCCGGAGGTGAATGATACTGAGGAGGTGCTGGCATCGCTGGCTTTTAAAACCTCTGATATCAAGATTGAAGGCAGTTTGGTCAATATTGACGGGCTAGTCAGCGCCAAGGGTGGCAATATTTCAGTCAGCAGCGAGTATGACGCCTCCTCGCTACTCAATAGTGCTGTTGCGCAGCGTATTTACCTCGGTGAGCATGCCAGGCTAGATGTGTCAGGTGTGGATGCGGTGGCGCCCATGTCGCGCTTCCAGTTAGAGGTGCAATTAAACTCCGACGCTTTAAAAGACAACCCAGTGCTGCGTGGTTCTAACCTGTTTGGTAAAAAAGTCTTTGTGGATGCCCGCAAAGGCACTGACCTGTTTGACCTGCAGCCTTATATCGATTCGACGCGCATGGCGACAGTGTCTGAGAAGATGACCAATGCCGGTACCGTGACGCTGTCTAACCCGAACGAAATTATCGCGGCTAAAGGCTCAACGATTGATGTATCAGGGGGCTCAACAACCTATACCGGCGGCGCACTCAAAGAATCACAATTGTTGTTTAACGGCAAGCTGGTGCCCATCTCCCAGGCGCAGGTCGGGGTGGCTTACAGTGGGCTGGGCGATAGCACCACCGTTTATGATGCCAAATGGGGCACGTCAGAAACGTTTACCTTGGGCAATCTCAGTTACAAGGTTCAAAGCTTTTTTGAGGGTGGCAATGCCGGTGCCGTCAAGTTAGTTACGCCCGTATCGGGTGGCTATGTGCAAAAGCTGGTACTAGATGGTAGTTTGCTTGGCAATACCAAAGTCAGCCAGCAGCAGTTACTGGCCCAACAACTGCCACTGGGGGCGTCGCTGGAGGCCAGTGCGCGTAATCTTGACCTGGTGCGCTCAATACAGCGTCTGTCCAATGGCTTTGCTTTTGAGGATGTGATTGCGGGTGACGACAATTTTGTTTCCAGCATAGGCACCGGTTTCTTGAGACAAGGATTTAACCAGATTGATTTGCATGATGTGCAAACACTCAATGTGAATACAGCACTGACGCTAGATGCCAATGGCTCACTCAGGCTTGGGCGGAGTGGGTTAAATACGGTCAATATCAACCAGAACATCACAGCCAGTGGCGCTGATGTGCATTTGGATGCTGGTCTGACCAAGATTGCAGACAATGTGACAATCTCGACCGCAGGCAATTTTATCAATAACAAAATCGGCATGAAGGGGGCGCTCACCCAACAAACCGCTGAGAATGCAGGTAGCATTCAAGCTGGTCTGGTCGAGTTTGGCCAGAATGTGACGCTGGATGCCTCTGCCGGTGCCTATGTGGATCGTAGCGGGACGGTGCATACAGGCGACGCCGGTAATATCGGGTTTACTACGCAAAGCCAGTTACCGACGAATCTGGCCCTGCGCGCGTATGGCTTCGATCATGGTGGTGAGCTGAGTATCCAGTTTGGTCAGGGCAGCCCTACCAATTTATATGTCGGGGTCGATGGCATCGCTACCGATGCCTTGAATTTCAGCCTCAATAACAGTTTTTTCAGCCAGGGCGGGTTTTCCAAATATCATCTGGGGGCTTTTAATGTACACATTGGTGCCGATAACGTCGGCACCACCAGCCTGGTCTATGGCGTAGCACAGACACTGCAGATGAAGTCAGGATACGCGACGGCTGCCAGTGCCAACAACCTGTTGAATGTGACGCGCTTAACCACCCTGCCTGACTACTTGAGACAGGCCGTTTCTTTCGATTTTGCCAGCCAGCGAGAAGGCGACCTGCTTGGCGTGCTTACCGTACATGAAAATGCCCATATCAAGACCGATGCGGGTGGCAGCGTACAATTGTCGGCAGGCAAGCAGGTTAATGTCTTAGGCGATGTCACTGCCAAAGGTGGACATATCACCCTTAAGATTAATGATAATGATGCGACATTGCCTGAAGATCCAAGCCAAATGGTATTCGTGGGCAGCCAGGCGACACTCGATGTCTCCGGCACCAGCTTGCGCTTGCCAAACTCGCGTGCGGGGCTGGAGCAGAATCAAATCGTCAATGCAGGCACGATTACCATCAACAGTGCTGACAACGCACAAAAAGGTGCCGTGGTCATCAAGCAAGGCGCATTGCTCAATGTCTCTGCCACCAGTGTTGCCACCAATACGCTGACTAATCGTGGCTATATTGCCGAGACGCTGTATGGCGATGCCGGTGAGATTAATTTATATGGCTATGGCAGCCTGTTGGTCGATGGCAAACTCTCCGGCCATGCGCAAGGCTCCGGTCGCGGCGGTAGCCTTAATATGCTGTTTGAGTCGGTGGCCTATGATGTCAGCAACCCCTATGTCAATGACAGCGGCCGTTTTCATGTCACCAACGATCAGCAATTGCTGACAACGAATATTCAGGCAGGCGATGCCTTGAAAGATACCTCGACGGTGGTGACTGCGACGACCGGGCAATGGCAACGGGCACAAATTTCTGCTGCACAAATTGAATCTGGTGGATTTGATAATGTGCATTTAGGTAGTTTTATTACGGGTGAAACAAACGCCAATAACCGCCTGCTGCTGGCATCAGACCTGAATTTGTCAGTTGCCGGTAATTTACGCCTGGATAGCCCGGTGTTGCAGGTGTTGGATAACGGCCATGCCCAATTAACGGCAGGCCATTTGCAGCTTTATAGCCGCAAGAGCGATGTGGATACACAAGTGCTGGGCGGCAATGGTGAGCTGACCCTCAACGCCAACCAGATCTATCTGGATGGTCTGGTTGCGACCAGTGGGGTGAGTCGCACCAACCTGAATGCCTTACGCGATATCCACGGCCAGGGAGCATCAACCTATGTGCAGTTCGGCTTGAATGCCACACCGGCAGGATTAACCACTCAAGGCGAACTCAATCTCACCGCGAGACAAATCTATCCTGATTCTGGCGCGCAGTTGAGCTTTGTTGCTGAAGGCACCAATAGTCAGATTAATGTGCGTTCCAGTGGATTAGCCCCCTCTAATGTGCTCTCCGGCGGCGGCATCCTCACTTTGCAGGCCAGCCATATTCAACAAGATGGTGTTCTCAAAGCACCGTTTGGCCAAATTCACCTCATAGGCAGTGAGAGTGTCACCTTGGGCGCAGGCAGTCTGACCACTGTTGCTGGTACTGGCCAGAATATTCCGTTTGGCGTCACCGTGTCTGCAGGTAAAGTATTCAACCCGAGTAATGGTGAAAGCCGTGGTCTGATTGACAAGGAAATTTCAATCGAAGCGCCGGATACCAAACTCAGCGACGGTGCGACAGTCGATCTGTCGGGTGGTGGCGAGCTGTTTGCATACGAATGGGTCAGTGGCGGGGTGGGCGGCACCAAGGATATTCTGGCACAACCCAATACCTATGCCCTGATTCCGAGCATGGCGTCTGATTACGCTGCGACCGATCGTACTTACAGCGGCAGCTCAGCGGGTGTTGACGTCGGGCAGAGCATTTATATTACCGGTGTTGCCGGTATCCCGACAGGCACGTATACCTTAATGCCTGCCAGATATGCACTGGTCCCAGGGGCCTTTATTGTGCAGCGTAGCGATGCCGCCTTGGTCCGAGGCCAGACCTCTACCATGCAGGATGGCAGCATGCTCACCACCGGTTACATGGCTGATTTGAACACGGGCGCTAAAGACGCGCAATGGTCAACCTTCCGTGTCATTGACGGCAGTGTGCTACGCCCCACTGAGGGCGCAGTTTCAAAAGCGCCTTCACAATATGTGATTACCAATGCCAGCACGTATTTTGCTGACCCACTCAATACCGCTGGCGCGGATGTGAAAAACACGCAGGATGCAGGCAAGCTCACGTTACAGGCCCAACAGCTCACCCTGGATGCGAGCGTGACTGCGCGCAAAATCACGGGCGCAGATGGCCTGATGGTTGATATCAGTGCCAATAATATCCGTGTCGTCAGCCACGTAGATAGTAGTGATCAGAGCAGTTTGCAGCTACAGGCCAGCCAGTTAAATGCGCTGAATGCGGATAGCATTCTGCTGGGTGGGATACGTAGCCAGAGCAATAACACGACGAATATCAATACCATAGCCAGCACGGTAAGTATCGAAAACGATGCTAGCCAGGGGTTACAGACTGTAGAGTTTATGGCGACTGCGCGTGACAGCGTCAGCATGGCGGCCGGGGCACAGATTGATACTGGTACGCGCACTGCAAACGCTAAAACGGTCAATATCAATACCAGTGGTGACGGTGCATTTTTCGGTGCTTCTTCGGTGAATCAGCTGCAATACACCCGCACCGGTGCGTCAATTAACGCACAAAGCGGTGTATTGGATATTGCACAAAATGCACAGATTTCTGCCGGTAATGCATTGGTGATGGATGGCAGCCAGAATGTCAACTTTGCCGGTAACATTGCGCTGGCCGATGGCGCCAGCGCCACCCTGGGGTCTAACCGTATTCTGATTGGCGATGCGCCAGAGGGCGAGTCTGGCTTGCATGTCAATGATCAAACCCTGTCGCAACTGGATAATGTGGCTAACCTGACATTGAATAGTTACAGCACGATTGATACTTATGGCGATGTGACGTTTGGTAATGACAAACTGAATCTCACCGTCAATGCTGCAGGCATTGCCGGTCATCTGGCAGACGGTGAAACAACGGCGCCTGCAGGTAGTACCGTGACCTTTAATACCAAGACCTTTACCCTGAAAAATACGGTAGACGCTAATTACGGCGGGGTGGCCGATCCATCAGGGAGAACCTTGCAAATTAACGCTGAGTCAGTACGCCTGCAAGGTGATTCATCCGGCGTGCTTGAAAACAATGCCGTTGCCAGCGTCGATAAAAATACCATCGGTGGTTTTGACGGCGTACAAATCAATGCCAAAACCTTAACCGTGGCCGAGCGTGGCGCGCTTGATTTACAGGTCAATCAAACGCAATTGAATGTGGGCAGAATCACCACTGAGAGTTCAGCCAACTACACCTTGGCGACAGCAGGCTCGTTGACGACGACGCAAGGCGATACCACTGGCCTGTCGGCCAATAGCAATATTGGCGGCGCGCTGACCTTGCAAGCGGATCAACTGCATGTGAACAGCCGTATCGAAGCCTTGTCTGGGCAAATTAATCTGCAGGGTGGCAGCCAGTTACAATTGGGTAGCCAGGCGGCGGTAGTTGCATCCTCTTCGAGCAAAGTCTATGCAGATAAAACAACCTATATTGATGCTGGCAAGGTACAGCTCAGTAGTGGCGGCAATATCGTTGTCGATAGCGGTGCCGTGGTCAACGTGAGCGCACAAGGCGATGCCGATGCAGGCAAAGTCACTGTGTCAGCGACTGCTGGCAATCTCCAGTTGCAGGGGCAGTTAGATGGTCGTGCATTGGGCAGCGGGCAGGGTGGGGCGCTTGAGGTGGATGTTGGCACATTACCTTCTGTTGTCGCGGTTGATCAGCAGGCACAAGGCTTTAGCCAAAGCCGCAGTTATCGTGTGCGCACCGGCGATGTCAATATTGATGGCACCGGTTCACACGCGCTCACGGCCAAACAGGTGACGGTGACGGCAGATCAGGGGGCTATTAATGTGTCTGGCACCGTGAACGCCAACAGCGACAAACAAGGTAGTATTGGGCTCTATGCCAGTGGTGACCTCACACTGGAAAGCACCGCACAATTGAGTGCGAACTCTTCTGCTGCAGGTGCAGAGGGCGGCAAAGTGACGTTGGCAACCAGCAACGGTGCACTCAACCTCAATCAAGGCTCTAGTATACAAGTGGCAGGTGGCAATAATGGGGCCGGTGGCACTGTGGGTTTGCGCGCGCCACGTACAGGGGCAGGTTCTGGCACTGGTGTGGCGGTCAATCATTTAGACACCACAATCACTGGTGCACAGTCTGTGGTGCTGGAAGCCTTCAGGGTGTTTAACAATGTGACGACCTTGACCACTGGTAGTGGCAATGGCAGCACGCTGGGTTATACCACCCTGGCAAACGATGTCAGCAGCTTTATGGGCAATCAGGCCAACATTTTGGCTAGCCTGGGCAAAACGGGGGATAGCCGTTTTCATCTGCGAGCCGGTCAGGAGGTTCGTTCTAATGGCAATCTGACGGTCAGTACCGACTGGAACTTGTACTCGGATTCACGTACCGGTAATGAGCCGGGCATTCTCACCTTGCGTGCAGCCAATAATCTCACTCTGAACGGTTCGCTCAGTGATGGCTTTGCGAATGCGGCGACCACTGCCACTATTGGTACGGGTAACTCATGGAGCTACCGCCTGGTGTCAGGGGCTGATATGACGTCGGCCAATGTCATGAATACTACTCCCGCTAACATTGGGGTCGATGGTAATAGCGAGTCAGGCAATTTGACGTTGGCCAGTAACAAGCTGGTGAGAACTGGCACGGGTGATATTGAGATTGCCACGGGGGGCGATCTGGTGATGGGCAATGCCAGTTCTGTGATTTATACCGCAGGCGTTGAAGCGGCTGCGTTACCTGGTTTCACGGCACCGATTGCCGCACAACGCCCGTTGTACCTCGACAATGGGGGGGATATTACGCTGAATGTAAACGGTAATATCAATGGTTCAGAAAATGATAGCCGTCAGATGGTTAATCAATGGTTGTTCCGTCAAGCGGGTAACTCGCAATTGAAAGATGCCTCCTGGTGGATACGTAATGATCAATTCAAGCAAAGTCTGGGTGCACTGGGTGGCGGGAATGTGACCATCAACGCAGGCGGTAATATTGCAAACTTCTCAGCGGCTGTGCCCACTTCTGCCCGGTATGACAATTTCGGTGATGGCGCCACCGGCAATAGTGTGGTGAATGGTGGTGGCGATTTGCACATCACGGCCGGTGGTGATTTGTATAGCGGTGTCTATTTTGTCGGCAAGGGGGAGGGGACGATCAAGGTTGGAGGCAGTGTCACTGCGCAAGTAGATAAACTCTATGGCACGGTGCTGGCGATGATGGATGGCAAGTTTGATGTCAGCGCGGGTAAAGATGTGCGTATAGAGGCCACGTTTAATCCGACGCTATTACCGCAATCAACCACCAATTCACCCAATAGTGACAGTTCTGCGCACAACAGCTATTTCAATACTTACAGTGAAACATCGGCAGTCAGTCTGACTGCGCTGACGGGTAGTATCAGCTATGCAACACAACTCAATGATTTGATTGCCGCTTCTGCAGGACTGCGGGCCAATGTCTTCGGGGGAGTCAGTTTGAATCCGGGGACGTTATCCATGGCAGCGCATAACGGCAGCATTACACTGGGGCAGGCCTATCTGGTCTCTGCCAGCCAGGGCAATCTGTCGTTGTTGGCAGATCAGAACATACAGATTGGCCGGTTGATGATGTCGGATGCCAATGTCAGCGACTTGCCTACAGTGAATACCCCTGTCAGGTCTTCAGAGTTGAATGACGAAACGAGATTGCTGGCGAATGATCTGCCCTACTTCAACAACCATGCCAACAGTCTGTTACATGCTAACGATGTTCAAACTTCTCTAATCGTCACGCGATCAGGTGATATTAGCGGCTATGACAGCCTGATTCCTGGGTTGATATATTTGCCAAAAGTGACTCAGATCGTGGCTGGCCAAGATGTGACTCGCCTGAATATCGCACTGCAAAATAACCGTAGCAGTGACATCAGCGTGATTGCCGCTGGACGTGATGTGAATACCAAAAATGTGGTGATTGCCGGGCCAGGCGAGTTGCTGGTGCAAGCCGGTAGAAATGTGGACCTGGTCTACAATGACGTGAGCAGCATCCAGGCGACAGGTAGCACCGGCACCAGCAATGGTGACTTTGAGTTTACCCCGGCTTATCGTGCCAATACCTTGCTACCGACAACCGGCTCGTCTATCAGCTTGTTAGCGGGAGTAGGCGCAGGCGGCAAGGTGCAGGATTACATTGATCGTTACATTTCACCCACTGGTGCAGGGCCAGAGGTGATTGAGAGTGATGCGACTGCGTTAGCAAGTTACAAACAAAAAACAGCTGCGTATTTGCTGGCGTTTATGAAAAAGCTCACCGGCGATGACAGTTTGACGCAAGCGCAGGCCTATACGCAGTTTAATGCGCAGTCTACAGCGATTAAAACCGTGTTCGTCAATCGCCATTTGACGACGGAGTTGATTAATTCGGCTCAAAACTTTGCCAAAACAGACAGTCATCAGCGGGGGTATGATGCGATTGCTACCTTGTATCCGACCAAGTATGCCGGGGATATTTTGCTGTTTAACTCCAAGATATCAACCAATAGTGGCGGCAGCATTGATTTGATAGCCCCTGGCGGATTGATTAACGTCGGGGTACCTGGGCAAGGCGGTGATGATATTGGCATCATCACTGAAAAAGGCGGTGAGATCCGTGCCATTGCCGATGGAGATTTCTCGGTGAACCAGTCCAAAGTGATTACGCAGTTCGGTAGTGATATTGCTATCTGGTCTACAAATGGCACCATTGATGCAGGTCGCGGTTCTAAAACGGCCACCTCTGTGCCGGAGCGTATTGTGCAGACCGATGTCTATGGCAACACACGGGTGGAAGTGCGCGGGGTTGCCTCTGGCAGTGGTATTCGTGCCCAGACGTATGACCCAGATGGCCCCAATGGCCCGGAAAAAGCGCCGACACAAGGCAATGTTTACCTGACCGCGCCGGTGGTGGATGCGGGTGAGGCCGGGATTCAGGGCATTATTCAGATTGTGTCGCCGGTCGTGCTGAATGCTGGCAATATCCAGGCGGGCAGTGGTTCAACTGGTATCCCGGTGGCTGCCACGACAGCCATTGCTGGCATTGGGACAACCACTAACCCGGATAGCGTCAATGCCGCGAGCCAGGCGGTGGCGCAGAACGTGGCCAACTCGGCGGCCAGCAATGCCATGGTCAAACCAGTCTTACCTTCGATTATTTCTGTCGATGTGATCGGCTTTGGTCGATAAAACACCTCATCAACATAAAATTACTTTTGCTAGCGCCCACCATTGGTGGGCGTTTTTTATTGGGGCAGAGACTGGTGATGGGCAAAGCTGGTATGCATCGCGCGTCATGATCTGCCATGCCGCTGAGGCAACCGATACTGCACAAGCTGCTGTGGTATGCGCACCCTCCCTATGACTAGACTTTCGGGCTGGTCATTGACCTCAAATGATGCAAATGGCGCTGATTTTCTAGTCCGAATTGCCTAGCCTGCCGGGGTGAAACTTAATATTGCTGGCAATCTAAATTGCTACAGTACTCAGGCTTTTTATCGAATCAGAAAACTTCGGAGTCCTGCATGCAATTAAAAAAAATCCATTGGGCGCTGGCCTGGCTTGGCCTGTCATCCCTCAGTCTTCCCGTTTATGCCGAGGTGGTGATTAGCCAGATTTATGGCGGCCAGGGCAGTGTCTATAACCAGGACTTTGTTGAGCTATTCAATGCTGGTTCTGCCGCGGTGAATATCAATGGCTGGTCTGTGCAATATGGCAGTGCGACCGGTACCGGCAACTTCGCTGCCAATGGCGTGACCACACTGTCTGGCGTATTGCAACCTGGTCAATACTACCTGGTGGGCTTGCGCAGTGCCGCCAATGGCCTGGCATTACCGACGCCCGATGTCGGCAATAACGCCACCGACATGAGCGGCACCAATGGCAAGGTGGTGCTGGTGAATAACAGCACTGGTTTGGCCTGTAATGGCGGCTCTGTGGTGTGTAGCCCGGCGCAGCTGGCACAGATGGTGGACCTGGTCGGCTATGGTACGGCTAACTTCTTTGAAGGCGCAGTGGCTTCGGCCATCAACAGCAGCACGGCCTTATTACGTAAAAATAATGGCTGTCAGGATACCAACCAGAACGGCAGTGACTTTGTTACCGGTGCGCCTGCGCCACGTAACAGCAGTAGTGCCGTCAATGTTTGTGGTGGCGGTACTGGCACTAACCAGCCGATAGTGACTTCTTGCCCGGCTGTGACGCTGCAAGTTGGCGAAGCTAGCACGGTGTTATTGCATGCGTCTGATGCGGACAGCATCGTCAATGCGGCCACGCTGTCTGCCTCTGCGCCAGCCGGGGTCAGTTTGAGCAACTTTGTGGCTGCCGGTAGCGATGGCCAATCTGCCAGCACCAGCCTGCAACTCGATGGCAGCTTGCCAGCAGGTAACTATGCGGTAGATGTGCAATTTGCCAACAATGAAGCGCAAACCGCTACTTGCAGTGTGAGTGTGACGGTACAAAGTAGCAGCATTACCCGTATTTTTGAGATTCAGGGCAGTGCCTTAGGGGTGGCTTCTGTCAGCCCGCTTAACGGTCAGACCGTGACGACTGAAGGCGTAGTGACTGCTGTGTTCCCAGGGTTGAATGGTTTTTACCTGCAAGATGCCAGCGGTGATGGTAACCCATTAACGTCAGATGGTATTTTTGTTTACTTGGGCACTGGTGTGACACCAACGGTGAGCAAGGGCCAAAAAGTCCGTATGACCGCCAGCGTGACTGAGTTTAATACCATCACTGAGCTGATCAATATCAGCGGCTTGCAAGTGTTGAGCAACAACAATGTGATTCTGCCAACCGATATCACGCTGCCAGAAGTGACAGAAGGTGATTTAGAGGCTTACGAAGGCATGCTGGTGCGTATCACTACGCCAATGACCGCCTCACAGAATTACTTTCAAGGGCGTTATGGCCAGGTGACCTTGTCTGCCGATGGCCGCATGATCAAACCTAGCAATATTTATCCGGCCAACTCAGCGGCTGCCGCCCAACAGGCAGATGAAAACGCACGCCGCCGTCTGGTGCTGGATGACGGCAGCAGTGTGCAAAACCCGAATCCAATCCCGTTTATTGGTGAAGATGACACCTTGCGCGCCGGGGACGTGGTTGAAAACCTGACCGGGGTGATAGACCACGGGCTAATCACGGCCTCTAACCCGGGCCCACGTGATTACAAACTGCACCCCACAGAGGCTGTGCAATTTACGCGTGAAAATCACCGCACGGCCGCCCCCGCCAGCGTACAGGGCAATCTGAAAATTGCCAGCTTTAACGTGCTCAACTACTTCACCACGTTTACCAATGGCGCCACTGCCAGCGGTCAAAGCGGGCAGGGTTGCAGCCTGGGTAGCAGCGTCTCGGCGTCTAACTGCCGTGGTGCCAATAACCTGGTCGAGTTCAACCGCCAGCGTAACAAAATCATCCGTGCCTTGACGGCAATGAATGCCGACGTGGTGGGCTTGATGGAGATCCAGAACAACGGCACCACTGCGGCGCAAAACCTGGTAGATGGCTTGAATGGCATCTTAGGGGCTAATACCTACGCTGTGATTGCTGACCCGGTGACCGGCACGGGTACTGACGCGATCAAGGTGGCCATGATCTACAAACCAGCCAAACTGACCCCGACGGCGGCGGCACTGTCTGATAACGACAGTATCAACAACCGTCCAACCCTGGCGCAGACCTTTAAAGCCGCTAATGGCGAGAAGTTCTCTGTCTTGGTCAACCACTTTAAATCCAAGAGCTGCTCGGATGCTGCAGGCGGTAACCAGGATCAGGGCGATGGCCAAGGCTGCTACAACCCGCAGCGCGTGGCGCAGGCCAACCGTTTGCTGCAGTTTATCAATACGGTGCAAACGCAGTCTGGTGATACTGACGTGGTGGTGATTGGCGACCTCAATGCCTATGGTAAAGAAGACCCTATCCTGACCCTGGCGGCAGGTGGTTTGCAAGACCAGATCGCCCGCTTTAACGGTGAGAGTGACTACTCTTACGTGTTTGATGGTGAGTCTGGTTACATCGACCATGCCTTAGCCAGCAGCAGCATGGCCGCGCAAGTGACAGGCACTGAGCACTGGCATATCAACGCCGACGAACCGTTTGTGATTGATTACAACACTGAGTTCAAACCGCAAGACCTCTACAGCGATAGCCCTTACCGTTCTTCAGACCATGACCCGGTCATCGTCGGCGTGCAACTGGTGAAAACCATCAGCGGCAGCAGCCAGCGCGACACGCTGGTAGGCACCGTGGGTGACGATGTCATCACAGGTGGTGTGGGGGCTGACACCATCACCGGGCTGGCTGGGCGTGACACCTTTGTCTATCAGAGCATGCGTGATGCGACCGACACCATTACCGACTTTACGCCGGGTGAAGATCAACTGGACATCAATGAGTTGCTGCAAAGCATCGGTTACAGCGGTAGCCAGCCGTTTACCGATGGTGTGGCTCGCTGGGTGAGCGTGGCCGGTGGCGTGCAGTTGCAAATTGACACCGACGGCACTGCAGGGGCGGCGACTGCCAAACCGCTGGTGACTTTAAAAGGATTAGCCATGAACCAACTGGACGCCCACAGACCAGAAATGCAAGGTTTGGTGCGCTGGTAATTCAATATCAATCATCAATCAATGTTTCAAATATCTAGTGAGAGGATAGTTTTATGAAAAAGATCAGTTTAATCGCAGCGTTGCTGCTGTCCAGCCAGGCTAATGCGGCGCTCAATGCCGGTGACATTATGTTCACTGCTTTTAATGCCGACGAAGATGGTTTGTCTTTCGTGACCTTTGTCGATATTGCCGCTAACACCACCATTTACTTCAGCGATAACGAGTGGACTGGCAGTGCGTTCAATACTGGCGAAAGCTACAACCAATGGGTGTCTGGCGATGTGGTTGCCGCTGGTACGGTGGTGCGTTTCTCTGCTTACGACAAAACCACCTTGTCGGCATCTACAGGTGTGTTGTCCCGCGTGACCGTATCTGGCAGCAGCAACTGGGGTATCTCTAACAGCAACGAAACCGTCTACGCCTACCTTGGTTCTGGTGCAACAGCACCAACCACTTTCCTGTCTGCCATCACTAACGGCAAATTTGTGAATGATGGTTCTTTGACCAACACCGGGTTGACAGCAGGTGTTAATGCCATTGAGTTAACCGCTAAAGCCGGTGCTTCCAGCGAGCCAGACTACGCCGAATATAACGGTGTGCGCGATGGCCTGAACAACTTTGCTGACTACAAAGCGCAAGTGGCTAACGTCAACAACTGGAACGTAGACACCGTCAATAACAGCGTTTCAGCGACTATTGTGCCTAACACCACTGCCTTTACGGTGGCGGCTGTGACACCAGTACCAGAAGCTGACAGCGTCGGCATGTTGCTGGCTGGCTTAGGCGTATTGGCCCTGGTACGTCGTCGTCAAGCTCGTTAATCACACTAATACTTGAGTGAGTGCGTGCTGTGATACGTCACGGCACGCCATGGAGAATACAATGTTTAAACTGAAACAATTAACCGCTTGTGTTGCCCTGGCATTGACTGCCGGTGCTGCCTGGGCGGAGGGTGTCACGGTACTGCATGTGGGCGATCAGGAAAGCTGGTTGCTGTCTGCACAAGGCAACCTGCGCGATAACGCTGGTCAAGCAATTTCGTTTTATGGTGGCATAGACCGTTTGGCGGCCGTGATTAAAAACGCAGAAACTACAGCAGTGGGCCAGGGCCGCACTGTGCTGAAATTAAACGCTGGTGATGCCTTTTTGCCTGGCCCACGTTTTACCGCCAGTCTGAACAACCTGGCGAATAGCTACACTGATGGCGGCCAGGACTTTTATGATGCGATTGCCTTGCGCCAGATTGGCTTTGACGCCATGGTGTTTGGTAACCACGAGTTTGACTTAGGTCCGCAAGTGGCGGCCCGTTTTGCCAAAGTCTCTGGCAGCACCTATCTTTCCAGCAACCTCAATTTCAATGCCACGGCTGAATTCGGCGCCTTAAAAGCCAGCGGTAAAGTGGCGCCTTCCAAAGTCATCACCACCACTGCAGGGCATAAAATCGGCCTAGTGGGCGCAACCACCCCATTGTTGCCGAATATTTCTTCGCCAGGTGCGGTGAATGTGATTGGTTACGAGGCAGGCAATACCGAAGCACAAAACCTCCAAGCTTTGATTCCATTGATTCAGGCCGAAGTGAACCGCCTGCGCAGCGAGCAAGGCGTGACCACGGTGATTTTGATGAGCCACTTGCAAAATGCGGCCAATGAAATCAGCGTCGTGGTACCAGCCTTGACCGGCGTAGACCTGGTATTGTCAGGCGGCGGCCATGAGTTGATGGTCGACCCGGATGATGCCTTGATCAATGGTGGTGTCGCCGCGACTTACACCTCTCACCCAGTGAATGCCACGGATGCGCATGGCCGCACCGTGCCAGTCCTCACCAGCCACTTTGGTAACCGTTATGTTGGCCAGGTGAACTTCACCATTGACGACACACACGGCACCTTTGTTGGTATTGAATCGAGCAAAATGATGCGTGTGAGTGGTGCTACTGCCGATGCAGACCGTGTGAACGGTGATGCGACGATTCAGGCACAAGTGGTCACACCGGTGCTCAACTATATTTCTGCCCTAAACGCACAAATCATTGGCACCACGGCCGTGAAGTTAAACGGCCCGACCCATACCACGTGTGCCGCGTTGCCTTGCACGTTTGTGGCAGGGGTACGTAACGCGGAAACTGGTCTGGGCAACCTGGTGGCGGACGCGATGCGCTTTGCTGGCAAAACCGAGGTCGCAATCCAGAACGGTGGCGGTATCCGTACCAATATCGCGACAGTGGGAAATGTGTCTATCGGCGACACCTTCAATGTGCTGCCATTTACCAACCTGGTCAAGCGTGCGCCTGAAGTCAATGCCACGCAGCTCAAAGATCTGCTGGAACACGGTTATGGCGACACCAGCCCGACCGGCCGCGCCAATGGCCGTTACCCACAAATCTCTGGCATGCAAGTGGTATATGACAGCCGTAACACCGCCAGAACCACACAGGGCACGGGCAACCGTATTCAACGTGTCGTGCTGGATGACGGCACGGTGCTGATTGATAACGGTGTCGTTGTGAACAATAGCCGTACCTTCTCCTTCACCACTATCGACTTTACTGCCGCTGGTGGCGATGGCTTCCCGTTTGCCGCCAATGCCGTGGTGTTTGAAGATAGCCCGTTCACCATCACCTACCAAGAGGCACTGGCGAATTATATTCAATCGCCTAAAGCCGAAGGTGGCCTCGGTCGCCTGAGCAATGCCGATGGCGATGAAATCACTAGCAACCTGTACGGCCTGGAAAACCAGTACGACAAAGGCGGCCGCCTGATTGACCTGGCCATTGCAACGACCACGCCTGGCGTGACACGCACGGGCACCGCCAGCCGCGATGTGCTGGTGGGCACGGCTGGTGATGACATCATCAACGGTGGCCTGGGTGTGGATACGCTGACTGGCGGCGCGGGCAACGATGTGTTTGTTTACAGCAGCATGCGCGACGCTGGTGACACCATCACTGACTTCACGCCGTATGCCGACAAGTTACAGCTGACGGCCTTGCTGTCCTCGCTGGGCATTTCTGCCAACACCGCACTCACTGGCAATTACTTGCGCCTGGTGGATGTGACGGGTGGCGTACAAGTGATGGTTGATGCAGACGGTGCCGCCGGTCCAGCCGCTGCCAAATCATTAGTGACGCTCAAAGGCTTGACCGCAAAACAAGTGTCGCCAGCCAGAGATTTCATACTTTAATGTTTACTAAAGGAATTTTGCAATGAATTATTTAATGAAAAAAATCACACTGGTTGCTTTGCTGGCCACGTCTGTAAGCATGGCCATGCCAGCCCAGGCTGCCATTCAATCCCTGCAGTTTGCAGGCCAGGTCGAGTCAGGCTATTACAACGGTACCAGCTACCAGGGCCAGTTCAGTTTTGATGATGCCGGTTTGCTGGCAGCAGGCACTGAACTGATCAACCTGAGCAGCTTGAACTTTAACTTTGGTGGCAGCCTGTTTAACCTGGGCACGCCAGCCTTGGCAGACGCCACGGCCGTGTTTCAGGATGGCGTATTTACAGGCCTGGAATGGTCTGTGGACTCAAACAGCCCAGCCATTGGTTTTAGCCTGATTGCCGGGTATGCCGATACTTCAGACGCTTTCTTTGCTTACGACACGGCGCTGGGCCTGTCCGGCACTGGTAGTCTGGCCTATGCTGCAGCCGTGCCAGAGCCGACACAATCCGGCCTGATCCTGGCTGGTTTGGGTCTGATTGGTTGGATCGCAGCCCGCCGTCAATCTTAACTGCATCACCGTGCGCAATGCACGACCAAGCCCGGTTCGCCGGGCTTTTTTGTTGCCTGTCATTCTGGCAAAAAAGCGTGTGTCAGAAATACCTAGTCCGACTAGTCCGATCTTAATTTGTCTGCAACATTCGCTCTATAGACTTGCTTCTCGAATTAACTCGTCAGCGAAGCTATGAAGAAAACACTTGGTTTATTGGTTGGATTATTAGGGCTCAGCCTTTCTACATCCGTGTTTGCCGCCTGGAATGCAGATTGGGCCACACAACAAAAAATTACGATAGAAACCGCCAATATTAAAGAGGCTGTGAATCAGGCGCCGGTATTGGTGCGATTGCATTCTGGCAACTTTGATTTTACTGGTGCCAATGTCGATGGTGCTGACCTGCGTTTTATCGCTGCAGATGATAAAACAGAACTCAAATTCTCTCTGGAAAAATATGATGCGGTGAACGAGCTGGCCGTGGCCTGGGTGGTCCTGCCGCAAGTGTCTGCTGCGAATAAGGACTTGTCTATCAGTTTGTATACCGGGAATGAAGGTGCCAAATCGACCAGTGATGGTCAAGCCCTGAATGATTCGGCTTTACTGGCCCGCTTTGCATTTGCCGATAACGCATTGCTCAAAGACAGTGGTCCTGCGCAATTGACCGCAAGAGGCAATGCTGTGTTGCAAAAAGCGGGTTTGATTGCCGAAAGTGCCACTTTAAGCAATAGCCCGTTAACGATTGCCTTGCCCGCTGAACCAGTCTTGGCCAATGGCATGACTTGGTCTGTCTGGTTGAAGCCGGCCAATTTGCCACAAACTGCTGAGATTTTCAAAAGTGGTAACGTCAAGTTAACCCTGGAGGGGAACGCCCTGGCGCTACATGCTGGTGCCGCCAGCACCCAAGCTGGTGAGTTGAAGGCTGGCCAATGGCAACATCTTGCCGTGGTATTCCAGGCGGGTCAGGCCATTGTGTACGTGAATGGTCAAGTGGCTGGCCAAGTGGAAGCGAGCGATGCGCAGGCGAACGCGGAGTTCACTTTAGGGCAAAACTTGAATGCAGAAGTGGATGAGTTACAACTGGCTTCGACGGCGCGTAGTCCCGCCTGGCTGACTCTGGTGGCGAAATCACAAGGCGCAGATGCCAGCATGGTCAAAGTCATCGCCGCCGATGGTGAAGAAGAGGGCGAGGGTGGTGAAGCTAACTACATGGGCATTTTGATCGACAGCCTGACGATGGATGCCAAAGTGGTGATTGGTATTTTGGCGGTGATGTTTGTTATCAGCGTGTGGGTCATGTTTAGCAAGGCCCGCTTGGTGATCCGTACCGATAAAGACAATGCCTTGTTTCTCAAGCGCTTCCAGCAGGCTTCTGCGCAGGATTTATTAGGCCTGGATAAAACCGGCGTCTATGCCAACTCCAACCTGTTCGGTTTGTATCAAGCCGGTTTGCGTGAGATTAAAAAACGTGAACATGATGGCAAAGTGCAATTAAGTGGCGCCTCGATTGATGCGATTAAAGCGTCAGTGGATGCTGACCAGGTGCGTGAAACCCAGCGTCTGAACAGTATGATGGTCTTACTCACTATCGCGATTTCCGGCGGCCCTTTCCTTGGCCTGCTGGGCACGGTGGTCGGTGTGATGATTACCTTTGCAGCGATTGCGGCGGCGGGTGACGTCAACGTGAACGCCATTGCGCCTGGTATTGCCGCGGCGTTGTTAGCCACCGTGGCAGGCCTGGGCGTGGCGATTCCTGCCCTGTTTGGGTACAACTACCTGGCCAGCCGCGTCAAAAACATCACCATCGCCATGCAGATTTTTGTCGATGAATTCATTACCCGTACCGCTGAACTGTACGGTAAGGAATAAGGTTTAGACGATGTCAGAAGGCGTCAAAGAAGAGAACCAGCTCTACGATGAAATCAATATTACGCCCATGCTGGACTTGGCGTACGTATTGCTGGTGATTTTTATCATCATGACCACGGCCTCGGTGCAAGGCGTCAAAGTCGATATGCCGCATACCGTCAACTCTGCCGCGCTGGCCAAACCGCAAATGCGCGCCATCACAGTGACCAGTGATGGCAGTGTTTACCTGGATGCTTTTCCGGTGGATATGGCGCAACTGGAACAGCGTCTGGCGGAATATAAAAGCAGTAATCCCGAGTTGCCGGTGGTGCTGAAAGGCGATGCTGCTGCGCATTATGAAAAGGTGTCCGAAGTGCTCGAAATCTGTAAACGCCTGGACATCACCGAAGTCGGCCTGGTCACGAAAAAGGTTGTGGAATAAGCATGCAAGTTCAAAACGACGCCCAACCTTACGACACCATCAACATCACGCCCATGCTAGATCTGGCTTATGTGCTGCTGGTGATTTTTATCCTGATGACCACCGCTGGCGTGCAGGGTCTGACCATGAACTTACCCAAACCATCCAACAAACCCAGCACTGAAAAACACGATATCAAAATTGTGCAGGTGCAGCAGGGCGGCACGCTGACCATTAATGGCGTGGGTGTGAGCATGGCCGAGCTTGAAACCCAGCTCAATCAGGCCAAGGCCATGGACCCGAAATTTAACGTCATGATCAAAGGCCAGGCACAAGCGCCTTATGCCGGGGTGATTGGTGTGATTGATCTGGTCAACCGCTTGCAAATTGAAAATGTCGGCCTGGTGACCGGCAAGATCGGGACATAAGCATGGCATTGCATGAGATGGATGCCGTGACAGAAGAAGCGCCAGTGTCTGCCGCGCGCTTATGGACGACACGCATCGTCATTGCGGTGCTGGTGCTGGCTGTGCTGGCAGGCATAGGCTATGGCATTAAAAAACTGTTTTCTGGTGGCGCCACGCATAAAAAACAAATCACTACGGTGAAATTGTTGCCGGATACGCCACCGCCTCCGCCCCCACCGCCACCGAAAGAGCCGCCTAAGGAGACACCAAAGGATCAGCCTAAGGAGATCAAGGCACCTGAACCCAAGCCAGCAGAGGCGCCACCTGCCGAGAACCTAAAGATGGAAGGTCCTGCCGGGGATGGGCCCAGCCCGTTTCAGGCCGGAGCAGTCAATAACGAATACAAGGGCGGTGCCGTCGCTACCATCGGTTCGGATGGCGGCGTCAAGTTTCGCTGGTATGCGGGGCTGGTGAAGTCACAGATTGAGCATGCGATTGAACGTGACAAGAAGCTGACGCAGGGCCAATACAAAATCATCGTCAGCGTCTGGTTGAAACCTAACGGGCAGTTTGAACGGTTGTCGGTTGAGCAATCGGATAGCACGCCTGAGATTGAGCAAGGCATACGGGAAGCCTTGAATGATTTACCGGCCATGCAAGAAGCGCCGCCTGAAAACATGCCTATGCCTATCCGCTTGCGGATTTCGGCCAAGAAAATGGGCTAATTGATTAATACACATCATCAATGTGAAAAACCATAACACTGTGAGTGAGGATATGCAGACTCTCAAACCATCATTAAAAAAAACAGCGCTGGCAGTATGGCTATTGCCACTCCTGGCTTCGGGCAACATTCAGGCCGGAGAGCGTGAGTCGCTGGAGCAACTGCGTGCCACGACGACCAATCTGATTGAACTTCTGGTGCAAGAAGGCGTGCTCTCCAAGCAAAAAGCCGATGCCTTGTTACAACAGGCAAGCGCCGGTGCGAAAGCGCACACGCAGCAAGCTGATTTGCAAGACGACGTGAAGGCAGAAGTGAACAAAGCCATGGATGAAAAAACGGTGCGTGTGCAATACATTCCGCAACACGTTAAGCAGGCCATGCGTGAGGAAATTGAGCATGACGTGATGGAGAAGCTCAACTATAAAGCAGGCGAGCGCCTTGGCGTACCTGAGTGGATAGATCGTATCAGTTTCCATGGCGATATCCGCTTGCGTGGCCAGGCCGATGAGTTCCCTGGCGATAATGCTGACTTCCAGGCCTTGAGTGATGACCCAACACGAGCCATGAACCTGAATAACTCCAGTGAAGAGCGCCGCCGTTCCAGGATACGTGCGCGCTTGGCGGCGGATGTGCATATTAACGACTGGTTGACGGGTGGCTTGCAATTTGTCACCGGCCAGCAAAACACGCCAGTCACACCTAACCAGACCGAAGGGATTGCGCAGGGTAAATACTTGTTTACACTGGATCGTGCCTTCTTACAGGCCAAGCTGACCGATTGGGCCACAGTCACGGGTGGCCGTTTCGCTAACCCGTTTATGTACACTGATATGTTGTGGGATCCTGACCTGGCATTTGATGGTTTTGCCGCAACATTTACACCAAAAATCAATGCGCATTGGTCCTCATTCACCACGGTGGGCGCATTCCCGATTGAAGAGGTCGAGTCTTCTTCAATCAATAAGGCAAAAGACAAATGGTTGTATTCAGCACAAACCGGCTTGAAGTGGACTGCGGATAACAAGTCCTCTGCCAAGGTTGCAGTGGCCTACCATGATTTCACCAATGTTGAAGGTAGACCTAACCCGGTGACCGGTGAGAATTATTACGATGCGACCGCCCCAATCTGGCGTCAGCGCGGGAATAACACCTTTGATATTAACGAGTTCAATGGGGGTACAACCATTATTGGCCTGGCTTCCAAGTTCGAACTGGTCAACCTGATGGCGCAGGTAGATTTGATGAATTTTGATCCGGTGCATGTGACCTTCACTGGTGACTATGTTCGCAATATCGGCTTTGATCAGCAAGAAATTCTCAAGCGCACGGGCAATCTCTATAAAAAGGAAAATGAGGGGTATAACTTCAGGCTGGACGTCGGTAACAACAGCTTTATGGGCCCATATGTACAAAACGTGATGCCACGTGAATGGCAAGTCTCTCTGGGCTATAAACGCCTGGAAGCAGATGCTGTGATGGACGGCTTTACGGACTCCAATTTCAGGCTAGGCGGCACCAATGCCAAAGGCTGGTACGTGTATGGTAACTATGCCATTGATAAAAATGCCTGGATCAGCGGTCGCTACATGAGTGCAGATTCGATTAGCGGTTTGCCTTTCTCGGTCGATGTACTGCTATTAGATTTGAATGCGCGATTCTAGGAGACGTGATGAAACGGAATCTTGTAATCATGATGGGTATCCTGCTGCTAGGTATGCATTGCAATGTGATGGCTGCCGACAAACAGGACAAGGCGGCCAAACGCGCAGCGATATTAATGCAAAAAATGAAGCAGGACCTGGAAGCGGAAAAGTCGGCGTTGCAAACCCAGTTTGAACAAGAGAAAAAAGGCTTGTCGCAAGCGTTGGACCAAGCGCAGAGCGCGCAAAAAACGCATTCGGCTAAATGGCAGGGCGAGGTCAGGCGCAACCAGCAGTTACAGTCGGATAACCAGAAGCTGGGACAGGAGAAAAGCACGCTCTCAGCGCAGCTAGCGCAATTGCAGGCACAACTGGCCGAGCAGTCACAAAAGCTGGAAGCCATCGAGCAGCAACTCAAAGTGGCCAAAGCTGACCTGGTGACCAATGACAGCCAGCGCAAAGGCTTACTGGCTAAAGTCAGTGCCGAGCATCAGCAATTATTATCTTGCGAAGAAAAAAACAGCCGCTTATATAGCTATGGTCATGATCTGGTGAATTTATACGCGGATGCCAGCGCTTATCAGCGCTTGATGCGCGCAGAGCCGTTTTTTCAGCTCAAGCGGGTAGAACTGGAAAATATTTTACAGGCCAAGCAGACACAACTTCTGGAAAATAAAGTTGATACAATAGCTGCGCCCTGAGCGTGTTTGCCAGTGGCAGGCCTTTGATAATAGACTGGTGTGATGACTGCGCAACTGGACTCCTGGTTTACCCGGCATGAATATGCCCGCATTTACCCGTTTGCCGGGTTTATCTTACTGCTGGCGGTTGAACCGTGGCTTGCCGCAGGCTTGGGTTGGTTAGGCATAGGCCCCGAGCCGACCTATTTATTGCGCACTGTCTGCGCCCTGTTGCTGTTGCTGTATTTCCGTCGCGACTATCGCGAGTTGTGTATCGCTCCCTCTTTTAATCAGGCGCTGATGGCGTTGCTGGCTGGCTGGCTGGTCTTTTTACTCTGGATTGCGCCTTATCCCACCTGGCTGGGCGGGCACGAGCTGAGTCATGCGATGGCCATGCCCATGCAAAGTGGTGCGGATATTTTCTGGTTAATCTGCCGCTGGAGTGGCTCGGCATTGGTGGTGCCAGTGATCGAGGAGCTATTCTGGCGCTCTTATGTCATGCGCAGGCTGGATAGTGCGGACTTTATGTCTGTGCTGCCTGCGAAGGTGACGGCTTATGCAATTACTGTAAGTAGCGTATTATTTGCAATGGAACATCAGCTCTGGTTAGCCGGGTTGTTGGCCGGACTGGTATATGCCTGGTTATACCGTCGATTTCAGGTGCTCTGGGTGTCAATATTGGCTCACGTGACGACCAATGCCGTGCTTGGGCTATGGGTGGTGTATGGCGGTCACTGGCAGTACTGGTAAGCAGAGTGTGTTAGCATGTGTTTTGAATATTGGAGCAATACGTGCTCAAGACTCGTCCAAGGTCAGCCGTAATGAACCTGGCGTACCGTCGCAATAAAACACAAAAATACCAAAATATTTAAAGGGTGATGATGAAAAAAATTGCATTAATGGTGCCTGCACTGATGTTAGTGATGGCCGGATGTAGTAAACATGATGATGCGGCCAAAGCCGGTTCACAAGTCGTGGCCAAGGTGAATGGCAGTGAAATTACCGTGCATCAATTGAATTTTGCCTTGTCCAAACTGGGCAAGCTGGATCAGACACAAATCAAGGCTGCCTCTGAAAAAGTGTTGCAGCAAATGGTCGATATGGAGCTGCTCAAGCAGAAGTCTGTCGATGAAAAACTGGATCGTGATCCAAATGTCTTGCAAGTACTGGAAGCCACCAAGCAGCAGGTGTTGGCCCAGGCTTACATGCAAAAAGTGGCGGCCAAACAGGCAGCGCCCTCTGCCGATGACATCAAAAAGTTTTACGACACCCATCCTGAGTTATTCAGCGAGCGTAACGTGTACGTGATTCAGGAATTTGCGGTCAAGGATGGCAATGAGCACGCCAGCGAGATCGAAGCAGGCATTAATGCGGCAAAAACAGCCGATGATCTGGCCAAGTGGTTAAAAGACAATAACTACATTTTTAGTGCCAATGCCAGCCGCAAAGCCGCAGAGCAATTGCCTTTAGAGCTACTGAAAAAGCTGAACACCTTGAAAGCAGGCGATACGCTGGTGGTGAAAAGCCCACAAGCGCTGGTGCTGTTATTCCTGGCCAAAGTCGACCGCCAACCGGTGGACCTGGAAAAAGCTAAACCGGTGATCCAGCAGTTCCTGGTCAATTCTAATCAGCAAACGGTGATTAAGAATGAAGTGGCTGCTTTGCGTAAAGACGCCAAAGTTGAGTTCTATGGTGACTTTTCAAAACTGACCCTGGATAGCAACGCGCCAACGGCGCCAGCCGTGCCTGCTGCCCCAGCTGAGGCCAAACCGGAGTCAGCGGTGGCTTCGCCAGTGTCTGAAACCACTGAGCCGCCAGCGCATCATAATCAAGCGATTGAAAAAGGCTTGTCTGGTTTGTAATTCAGCCAGCAACCTTGATAAAAACCCCGGCTTGCCGGGGTTTTTTATTGTCCTATGTCTGCGCTAATGACGATAAAAAAGATCGATTTAAAAAGAAGCTAATCACGTAGCTTTCTACGCCAACGTAGCCAGCCTGCCCATAACAGCAGGGCTGGCAGGCCAAACTGAAAGCTGTTAAACAACACCATCAACCAGGTTTGCGTGGTAGGCAGGGCTATCACGCTGTCGCGTAGCGGGCTCACAGGCAAGCTGACGCTGGGCTGGTTATTGACCACCCATTGCAGGCTTTGCATGGTCAGGGCCAGATTGCCGCCACGCTGTAACTGCGCATTGGTAAAAAACTGCTGACTGCCGATGATGACAATACGTTGCCGTTCACCGCTGGCACGGTCTTTTTCTAAGGCCAGCATGACGGTGGCTGGGCCTTGAGTGTCGGTTTGCGGGTTAAACACCGGCAAAGTGGCCGGGTGCGCAGGCTGGTAGCTGGCGCTGACCCAGCCATGTTCAGCCACGGCGACCAGCGGCAGTACCCGCCATGGGTCGCCCGCTTGACGTGGCCGTTGAATGGCATGCGCGTTGTCAAAAAACGTGCGCAGGGCAAAGTCCTGCGTCGGGCCATGTGCGGCGTAGCGTTGTGTACTTAAGGTGTGCAGGGGAATCTCAAACTGACGATTGACCGGGTCAATAATCATCCCTTGGCTGATGGTGAGCCCGAGTTGTGTTGCCAACGTGTCCAGGCCTTGCTGCTGCGGGCGATCGACTAGCCACACCAGATTGCCGCCTTGCTGGAGATGGGCTTGAATGGCTGCGCCTTGTGCTGCGGTATATGGCTGGGTGGCCCCAGCGAGGACTAAGGTGGCTAATGATGCCTGTTTGCCGGACAAGCTTGAGATTGAAGCGCTGCTCGATATGCGTATGCCTGCCGCTTGCAGCGCTTGTCCCAGTTGGCTGGCACCCTGGCTGGTGGTGTCTTGCAGAGCGGACTCACCATTGCCGTTGGCAAATAGTAGCGGGGCACGCGACCCGTGTTGTAGTTGCAGTAGCACATTGGTCAACGCTTCTTCTGTGTAAGGCAAATACAGATGTTGCTGTTGATCGCGATAGCGAATGACCATCTCGCCTTCTTTTTTGATCTGCCACTCGCGTGCCATGGTCGGTGCCGTGGCCGGGTCGACGAATTGCAGTTGCAGGTTGGGGTGCAGGTGTTGATAGCGCTGTATCAGGGCGGTGATCGACTTTCTAAAATAGCGGCCTTTGTATGGGCTGTTGCTGCAAAAGGCGGTGATTTCTATGCGATCAGGTAATTGCTTGAGCACTTGTATGCTGGGCGCAGACAAGGTATTTCGGTGATTGTGGGTGGTGTCCGCCGTGAGACTAAACTGCCAGGCGCACCAGCCCAGTATGAGCGTGACTAGCAGCAATGCAGGCACTACCAGCCGGTGCTGCCACCATGCGGCTGAAAACGCGAACGATAGCCTGCGTAAAGGGTTGGTATTAGCCATAGAGTCGGTCTGCGTGTAAGCGGCGAATAGAAAGCAATATAAAAAACACGGCAAACAGCACAAAAAACAGCACGTCGTAACTGTTAAGCATGCCTAGGGCAAATTGGCGGTAATGTTGCATCAGTGACAGGTCGTGAAATAGCGCCTGACGATCATCACTAAAAAACTTGTCCAGCAACAGGCAGATGGTTAATGCTGTCAGGCTACAAAATGCCGCCAGAATCGGGTTAGCTGTCAGGCAGGAGACATACAGCCCGAGCGCGCTGCTGGCGACCACCAGCAACCACAGCCCCAAGGCGTTGGTCAGCAAATAGGGCAGGTCAATTTCGGCCCAGGGCAGCAGCAGGGCAATCATGACTACCATGCTGACAATCAGCACGCTGAGATAACTGACGATGCCCAGCAGTTTGCCCAGCACCAACTCGCTCATGCTCAATGGCGCGCTCATGAGCAGCACCATGGTCTGGTTTTTGCGCTCTTCGCTGATCAGTTTCATGCTCACCAGCGGCACCACAAACAGCATGAGTACCGCCGCGACGCCAAACACGCCTTCGGCCATAAACTGAGTCAGGCCGATGCGTTGCACCTGCCATTGCGCACTCTGCATCATTTCAAAATACTGGTTAAAACTTAAACTGTAGTAGGTGCCGACGATGGCCTGAAAAATGGCCAGCACCAGCCAGCCCATGGGCGTGGCAAACAGGCTGCGCAGTTCTTTGCGGGCGATGATGGTAATCACACGAGGCTCCGCCGCTAGAGGCCTTTGATAATGCCAAAGCGCACGGCAATATGGACAACCTGGCCGGTGGTTTCCACGCCCAGTTTTTGCCGCACGCTGGTTTGAATATTGGCCACGGTTTTATAGCCGATATGCATGCCCTTGGCGATGGCCGCCAACGCTTCGCCCTGGGCAATGCGCCTGAACACCTCAAACTCGCGCGGTGACAGTTTCTGGATCGGGTTTTCCTGACTTTCCAGATGGTACATAGAAAGACTTTGTGCCAGCTCGTTATTGATGTAACGCCCGCCTTTGAGAATCTTTTGCACAGCTTCCAGCACCACTTCTGGCGGCTCGGTTTTGGTTACATAGCCACGTGCGCCAGCCTGAATCGCGCGTGTGGCGTAGATACAGTCATCATGCATGCTAAAAATCAGCACCCGCATCTGTGGTTTGCGATGCAAAATGCGTTTCAGGGTTTCCAGACCGCCGATGCCGGGCATATCCAGGTCTAAAATCAGCAGGTCAGGATGGTTTTTTTCGACCAGCAGGCAAGCTTCTTCACCACTCAGCGCATCGGTTGAAACCTGGTGATTGGCTTGCTCTAGCATGGTGCGCAGACCTTGCCTGAGCATGGCATGGTCGTCCGCGATCATTACTTTTGCCATGGATGACGTACGCCTTACTTTTTATTTGCAAAGGTGATGTTCACGCATTTGTCATTAGCAAAGGTGAGCTCAGCAGTATTAAAAAACTTGTTCGGTGCATATTGGATTTTGCCGCGGTAATACCACATCTCAATCTGCTCGCCTGCGCCCGGGGCCGCTTGCTGTTGTTGCTGCAAAATCTGGTCGGCATTGTGTGGTTTGACTGCTACCTCTTTTTTGACGGGTTTGCCCAGTTGCTCTTCGACAAACTGCCGCGATTGGCCGCTATAGGCTTGCAAAAAGGGTTGTTCTTCGGTTTGCAGGTCTTTGGCTGCCAATGCCAGTGGCATCATCAATGCGATCAGGCCCAGCCAGTTAATGGGTTGCATAGTCGTTTACTCCCGGGTTGGATAATAAGGATGCGGCAGGGCGTGCCTGCTTGCTCGTATTGAGTGGCAGCAGCCCGGTAATCAGGGTGCCCGCTTGTAAACCACTCATCAGTTTAAAGCTGCCTTGCAGCGATTCTATACGCTCACGCATTCCAACCAGGCCCACGCCCTCGGTGGCTAGCCCGGTGTCCATGCCTTGGCCGTTGTCACGGATTTCAATTTGCAGCAGGGATTTATCGTGGCGCTTAATGATATGAATATCTATCCACACCTCGCTGGCCTGGGCATGACGCGCAATATTGGTCAGCGCTTCTTGCACCACCCTAAAAGCAACAATGTTGGTGTCTTCGTTTAACGTCTGTTCGCCGATATCCAGCGCCAGGTGGCAATCGACCTGCGGATTGAGTTTTTTCCAGTCATTGACCAGGCGCTCCACCGCGCCAATCAAGCCCAGCGAATCCAGCGCCGGTGGCCGCAAATGCTTGATCAAGGCGCGGATAGACTGCTGCACATGCTGGGTGTTAGAGGCAATTCTGACGGCAATCACGTGCGCTTGCTCCGGGTTGCTCTTTTGCAGCGTGAGCGCGTCCATGCGGATCGCGGTCAGGTATTGGCCGGTTTCGTCATGAATCTCGCTGGCAATGTATTTGCGCTCCTGCTCTTGCATCTGCATGGCATGGCGCGCCAGCACGCGGTTTTCTTTCAAGGTGCGTTCCAGGTCGAGTTCGACCAGGCATTGTTCGGTCATATCGACCAAATAACCATGTATTTGTGCCGGTTTGCGCTCTACCGCAGGCACATAGACAAAACGGGCACCGACATAACAGGGCAGGCCGTCTGGTCGGCGGATTTGCAATTTATTGAAGTTGAGTTCGAGGTGATATTGCAGTTGCGAAACAAAGGTCGGCCAGTCAAATGAAAACAGTGCGCAGGCATTATTGTCATCTTCTAATGGGCGGCAGATACGGTCAAAGGCACGGTTGTGCATGCCGATATTGCCGTCAACGTCCAGCACAACATTGCCCGTCAGGTCGCCATCAAATAATGTTTTATACAGTTGCTGGCTACTGCTCAGTTGGGCTTCGGTACGTTTTCTGTGCTGGATTTCGAGATGAATCTCCCGCATGCGGCGCTGGCTGAACCAGACACTCAATAACACAAACACAAACAAGGTCAGTGGGACTTCATCCAGCTGCGCATATTCATAGGTGAGTAGCCAGGCATTGACACGTTCGGCCAGGTCAAATGCAGACGCGCTGACAAAGGTCAGCACCACGCCCGTCATCACAATGAGCGTGTCCTGACTGGCCCGGCTGAGTTTGCCGAGTTTGTGAATGGCAGCAATGACTGGCATAGATCGTTGATAAGAATGCATGACTGAAGTGACCAAACGCTTGAAAGCTTTGTTGCGGCAACCATAGAGCTGCCGACGTGTGTAAACCTGCGCTGTTTTAATAAGACTGCGCAACTATAGACCACATCTCGCGCGAACACCCCGTGAAAGATTCCCGTTGTTGGCTGGTTTGCGCGGATGAATTCTTGAATCCATCAAAGGGAATCTTTCATCTATTGTGAATGTTACAAATTATTAACAATTTCGGTCGTGAAGTTTGGCATTCGGGGGGATGTCTGCGACACCACGTGAAACGCATTCTCAAAAGATTAGGAGATCCTATGAAAGTATCATCATCTAGCGCCATTGTGAGCGCTTTGGTCGGAGGCTTGTTCGCAAGTATTTCTGGCTTAGCCATGGCAGATGCAGACCTGGACAAGCAGGTGAATACAGCCGGTGCTTGGCCAATTGCAACGGGTGGCTACTACAGCCAGCACAACAGTCCGCTGGCACAAATTAACAAATCCAACGTTAAAAACGTCAAAGCAGCCTGGTCATTTTCAACGGGTGTCTTGAATGGTCACGAAGGTGCGCCATTGGTCATCGGTGACATGATGTATGTGCACTCCGCTTTTCCAAACAATACTTATGCGCTGAATCTGAACGATCCAGGCAAGATTGTCTGGCAACACAAGCCTAAGCAAGATGCTTCCACCAAAGCCGTGATGTGCTGTGACGTGGTTGACCGTGGTCTGGCTTACGGCGCGGGGCAAATTGTTAAAAAACAAGCCAACGGTCACTTGCTGGCGTTGGATGCCAAAACTGGCAAAATCAACTGGGAAGTAGAAGTGTGTGATCCAAAAGTGGGTTCAACACTGACACAAGCGCCTTTTGTGGCTAAAGACACGGTATTGATGGGGTGTTCAGGTGCTGAGCTGGGTGTACGTGGTGCTGTGAACGCCTTTGACCTGAAAACAGGTGAATTGAAATGGCGTGCATTTGCAACCGGTTCTGATGACTCTGTTCGCCTGGCCAAAGACTTCAACAGTGCAAACCCACATTACGGTCAATTCGGCCTGGGGACTAAAACCTGGGAAGGCGATGCCTGGAAAATTGGTGGCGGTACCAACTGGGGTTGGTATGCCTATGACCCTAAATTGAACCTGTTCTACTACGGTTCAGGTAACCCGGCCCCATGGAACGAAACCATGCGTCCTGGCGACAACAAGTGGACGATGACCATCTGGGGTCGTGACCTCGACACCGGCATGGCGAAATGGGGCTACCAAAAAACGCCGCATGATGAGTGGGACTTTGCTGGTGTGAATCAGATGGTGCTGACTGATCAACCAGTCAACGGCAAAATGACGCCGCTGCTGAGCCACATCGACCGTAACGGTATCTTGTACACACTGAACCGCGAAAACGGCAACCTGATCGTGGCTGAAAAAGTGGACCCGGCTGTCAACGTGTTCAAAAAAGTGGACCTGAAAACTGGGACACCAGTCCGTGACCCGGAATTCGCGACACGTATGGACCATAAAGGCACCAACATTTGTCCATCCGCGATGGGCTTCCACAACCAGGGTGTTGACTCTTACGATCCAGAAAGCCGCACCTTGTACGCTGGCCTGAACCACATTTGTATGGATTGGGAGCCGTTCATGCTGCCATACCGTGCCGGTCAGTTCTTCGTTGGTGCAACGCTGGCGATGTACCCTGGCCCGAACGGCCCAACCAAGAAAGAAATGGGTCAGATTCGTGCATTTGACCTGACCACTGGTAAAGCTAAATGGACTAAGTGGGAGAAATTCGCGGCTTGGGGCGGTACTTTGTACACCAAAGGTGGCCTGGTTTGGTATGCAACGCTGGATGGTTACCTGAAAGCCTTGGATAACAAAGACGGTAAAGAGCTGTGGAACTTCAAGATGCCATCTGGTGGTATCGGATCGCCAATGACTTACTCCTTTAAAGGCAAGCAATACATCGGCAGCATGTACGGTGTTGGCGGCTGGCCTGGCGTGGGTCTGGTGTTTGACCTGACAGACCCGAGTGCTGGTTTGGGTGCGGTGGGTGCGTTCAAAGAACTGCAAAACCACACACAAATGGGCGGTGGCCTGATGGTGTTCAGCCTGTAATCCATACAGTGAACCTGTTGATGTAGTGATCAGGGTGACCGTCAGCCGCCAGGCCGGTTGGTCACCCTGCCTCTAGCACGGAGAAGAGAACAAATGTTTCCTGAAGTAAAAAAATCCAACCTGACATGGTTGAGTCTATGTTTATCCGTGACGCTCAGTGTGTTTGCCTTGCCAACACTGGCGGCCAATACCTTGAATATTTGTGCCGGTAAATCCGAGCTGCCTTTTTCTAACGACCAGAAACAAGGCTTTGAAAACAAGATTGCAACGGTGATTGGCAAAGCCTTAAATTTGCCAGTCACTTATTTCTGGTGGACCAATCCACTCACGCTGCAAAAAGATATGGAGGAAGGCAAGTGCGATGTGCTCATCGGCACCGACCCCAATGACACGCGTGTGCTGGTCACCAAACCTTATTACCGTTCTGGCTACGTGTTTATCACCCGCCAGGACCGCGAAATTGATGTCACCGCCTGGGATCACCCCTATCTGAAAGAAAAGAATTTTCGTATTGGCGTGATGCCGGACAGCCCGGGTAAAAACATGTTGCTGCAAATCAACCGCTTTGACGACATGTTTGACTACTTCACCGAAATCCAGAATTTTCAATCGACGCGTAACCGTTACATCCACGTGGAGCCTTCACGCCTGGTGAATGACGTCGCCAGCATGCATTTGCATATGGCCATGCTGTGGGCGCCCGAGGCAGCGCGTTATGTGCGTGCGTCTGACGTGCCACTGAAAATGGTGATGGTGGATGACACCGCACAAAAAACCAATGGCGAAAAAATCCCCATGCACTACAACGTGGTGATGGGGGTGAACAAGCAACGCCCGGAACTGTTAGAGGCGCTGAATCGTGTCATTGATGCCAACGGCGCTGAAATTACCGCCATCCTCAAGGATGAAGGTATCCCCTTGCTTCCTGTTAATTAATCAAGTGTTTGGAGTTTGAATTGAAAGAATCTCAACAACCGCAATCGCGCCGCATGAAACCACAACTGGCCATAGCCTTGGGCGTCTCTGGCCTGGTGATGGCGGCTTTTCTGACGGTGGCTTGTGCCAAAGATGAATCTGCTGGCAATGCGGATAGTGCCGCCAAGCCAGCGCCGGTGCAGGTTGCATTGAAAGACGGCCCCGCGCTGGAGTTTCGCGGCACGCTGTCGGGAGATGTGCTGGACCTGACGCCGATGGAAGGCGAAACCTTTACGCCTGAAGTCAAGCATTTTATGGCGACAGGTGAAAACCCGTACAAAGGCAACCCGGAAGAGGTTAAAAAAGGCTACACCATTTTCTCAACCGCCTGCTCTGGTTGCCATGGCCACCTGGCTGAAGGCAAGTTAGGCCCGGCGCTGGCGGATGATTACTGGACGTATCCTAAAAACGAGACCGATAAAGGTATTTTTGAAACGATTTATGGCGGTGCCGCTGGCATGATGGGCCCGCAACAAGGTCGGATGACGGTGGATGAAATCCTGCATGTGATTGCCTGGATTCGCCATCAGGCCGAAGAAAACCTGAAAAACGGTGGCGCTGCGCCGCACGGCTAAGCCGCTTAGGCACAACAGATTTTCGGGTGGTTAGGCTGGTGGGCCACGCGTTAATTTAAAACAATACACCAGCTAATTTGTGATGAAGGAGAAAGTGATGAAACACGTACTGACATTACTGGCGTTGGCCAGTGTGTTTGCAGTGTCCAATCAGGCTCTGGCTTATGACGGTCAAAACTGTAAAGAGCCAGGTAACTGCTGGGAAAACAAACCCGGCTATCCGGAAAAAATTGCGGGTTCTAAATATGACCCAAAACATGATCCGGTTGAGCTTAACAAGCAAGAGGAGTCCATCAAAGCGATGGATGCACGCAATGCAAAACGTATTGCGAATGCCAAGTCCAGCGGCAATTTCGTGTTTGACGTGAAGTAATCTTAATTCCCCCCAGGAAACTGACATCGTTTCCGGTGTCAGTTTCGTTTCCCTTGTGGATGTGGCAATCCGGTGTCGACGGTCATCCGTCGGTAGTGGCTTGCTTCATTCTGAATCATGGATCGTGTATGCAAAAACAAATAGAGTTGTCAGGGTGGCGTCAGCGCGCACTGGCGTTTGAACAAGCGTTAAATCAGGTCGTCCTCGGTATGCCAGCACAGGTGCGAGCACTGACAATCGCTATCTTTTCGCGTGGCCACGTGCTGCTAGAAGGTGATGTCGGGGTTGGTAAAACCACCTTGCTGCGCGCGGCAGCGCAACTTTTGGGCGGCGGCTACCAGCGCATTGAAGGCGCGATTGACCTGATGCCGAGTGACTTTCTTTACCATGCCTACATCAATGAGCAAGGGCAGGCGGCAGTTAAGCCCGGCCCGTTATTGCAGCATGACGAAGCATTGGCTGTGTTCTTTTTTAACGAAATCAACCGCGCCAGACCACAAGCCCATGCCTTGTTTTTACGCCTGATGGCTGAGCGCTCGGTGAGTGCGTTTAACCGTGAGTATCATTTTCCGCATTTAACCGTGTTTGCTGACCGTAACCGCTTAGAGCGCGAAGAAACGTTTGAAATCCCCGCTGCGGCGCGTGACCGCTTTTTAATGGAAATTTCGATTCAGGCGCCTGACGCGCGTGAGCTGCAACGTGCGCTGATGTTTGATACGCGTTTTTACGACGTGGATGCCTTGATAGGCGAATTGCCAGCCGGGCTGACCCCGTATGACCAGCTCAATGCGGTGGCAGTGGCGGTGCAAACTGCCGTGCGCGCCGAGCTGCCTTTACAGGACTATGCCGTGGAATTGTGGCGGGTGCTGAAAGACCCGCTGGCGGCAGGCATTGTGTTGCCAGACGTCGACATGAGCCGCCTGTTGGCTGGCGGTGCCAGCCCGCGTGGCATGGCGATGTTGATGCGTAGCGCCCGCACCCGTGCCTGGCTGGAAGGCCGCGATTATTTAACGCCGGACGATATCCGTGCCGTCTGGCCGTTTGTGGTGAGCCACCGTGTGTTCTTGAATGGCGCTTATGCCCTGCAGCACGCGCGTTTAGCGCCCTTGTTGCTGCAAGCGGTGCTGGATAAGGTCTCTGCGCCTTAATGGAGGCTGATGTGATGGTCTATCTTCAACACGCTGACGCCAGCCCGCCGCAGGCATTTGAGCCACGCCAGTTTTTTTACAACATACACTGGCGTGCGCACACCTATCATGCCGGGGCGACCTTAACTGCCCATCACGGCAATGGCACTGATTTTGCCGGATTTTCCTCATTACTGGCCTGCCCTGACCCCAAACGCATTGATATCCGTGCCAGTGTGCGCAGTGTGCCGCAACAATGGCTGGTCAGAACCTATTTAGAGCGCGCGGCTATTCATGTCTATGCCGTGCTGGATGTTTCAAGTTCATTATTCTTTCAGTCGACGGCCGCGCCCTCGGCAAGCACTATGCGTCAGCAACTCACCGAGTTTGTGGCGTCTTTGGCCTGGTCAGTCACGCGCCAGGGCGATGCATTTGGCTTGCGTGCGGCCAATGATACGGCGCAAGCCAGTTTGCTGCGTGTGCCCAGTGTACAACCTGGCACCGCGCAACAGGTGGCACAGCAATTGGCCGCTTACTGGCAGCAGGCCTTGGTGCACGGCCAACAACAAGGGCAGGGCGCCAGTGCGATGCCTGCAGCCATCGAATCCATAGGTGCGCAGCGGGCGCTGGTATTTTTAATCTCCGATTTTTACTGGCCAGATTCGTTGCTGCAACGCACGCTCAAGATGGCCCAACCACACGATGTGGTGCCGGTGGTGTTGCGCGACCGTGCTGCCGTGCAAGACCTGCCCGCGTTTGGCTGGGCCAGGCTGCGTGACATGGAAAGCGGTGCCGAGCGCAGCTGGATGTTACGCCGTGGCTTGCATCAACGCATTCAGGCCCATGCAGAACAACAGCAACAGGCCTTGCATCGGCAGTTAGTTAACGCTGGCACACGTGCGCCTTTATGGTTGGCGCCAGACTGGCGTGCCGAGGCGGTCAGCCGGCATTTGATGGAGACGATGGCATGAGGGTGGCAGGCAGGGTTTTATTCAGTGCAGCATTGTTATGGGGCGGCTGGCTAGCCTCTGCGATGGCGGCAGAGGCTGTCACTGCGCGCGTTGAGAGTGTCACGCGCGAGGCAGATTACACCATAGGCAGCATCGCCACCCAGCATGTCACAGTAAGGTTGCCGCTTGGGTTTGAACTCGATGCTGGCAGCTTGCCTGCGCCAGCACAAAACGAAGCTATCGAGTTGCGAAACGCGCATTGGCAAAGTGAAGACGTCAACGGGGAGCGCGTGATCCGGCTAACGATTGACTGGCAAATTTTTGTCGCGGGCGACAGCGTTAAAATCATGCCGCTTAAACCCTTGCACCTGGTGTTTAAGCAGGGCCAGCAACAGTTGATTGTAGATGTGCCAGCCGATAAGGTGATCGTCTCCAGCCTGTTGCCTTCGCGCATTGATGACGCCCATGTGCAGCTTTACCCCGATGTTGCCCCGCCTGCCTGGCCGTTGGCGCCGCAACTATGGACACTGGCAGGCTGGGCGAGCTTGTTGCTGCTGGCGTTGGCATATCTGGCCTGGGTCGCCGGGTGGATACAGCTGCCACAAGAGCGACGCATGTCTTTTCGCCAGGCGTGGCGGGCGATGCGCACGCTGGATGCCACACAGCCCGCAGTACAGTTGCAGGCCATGCGTCTGATCGTACGTGCCATGGATCAGTTTGCTGGCTATGCCGTCACGGCTGAAAACCTGCCGCGCATGTTCTCGGCGACACCAGCCCTATTGCCTTATCAACATCTCTTGCAGTCGTTTTATAGCGAGGTGCAGCAGGCGTTTTTTGCCGGTCAAACGACGACGCTGACGCTGGATGCCCTCAGGCAATTAGCCCGGCAGTTGAGTCAGTTGGAGCTGGCGTAAGCATGTGGTTTACATGGGCGCAGCCCCTTATCTCTGTTATCGGCTATGGAACCGCTTGGGGCCTCAGCCAGCACTGGCCCTTATTGCTATTGCCGTTGGCAGGATTGCCGTGGATGTTGCGCGGGCAGCCGCATTGGTTGCATCCGGCCTTGCAGGGCTTGCCGCAAGACCCGTTGTCAGTGTGGCTGGAGCGGGCTTGGAAAATCACCTTGAGTGTGTTGATGCTGGCGTTAAGCATTGCGCTGGCCAAGCCGTTTTTAAATGCACAAATGGTAGAGAAAGTTGGCCGAGGTGCGCATGTGATGATCGTGCTCGACCGCAGTGCCAGCATGAACGAGCCGTTTGTGAGCAAAGGCGATGCGCAGGCGCGGTTACCAAAAATGCAGGTGGCGAGGGATGTTTTAAAGTCGCTGGTCAAACAAGGGCAGGATGATTTAATGGGCATGGTGACATTTAGCACTTCGCCCATTTTAGCGGCGCCATTAGGCAATGACCGCGCTTATGTGCAAGCGGCGCTGGAGGCGACCGAAGCGGGTGGCATGGGCTTTACCGCCGTTGCCCGCGGCGTCGGCATGGCGCTGGACTATTTTGCTGATCAGCCTGTGACTGGCGCACGTGCGATTGTGCTGGTGTCGGATGGCGGCGCGCATCTGGATGGCAAAACACAGGATATGTTACGCGCCATGTTTATGCGTCAGCAGGCGGCCTTGTACTGGATTTACCTGCGCTCTGAAAATGGCGTCAGTCTCAAGCAAAGCCTGGCCGAAGGCGAAAATATTGATGCCTACCCTGAAGTCGCGTTGCATGAGTATTTTCAGACTTTGCATGTGCCTTATCGCATGTATGAGGCCGAAAACCCACAAGCGGTGAAAGCTGCCGTGCGCGATATCGCTAAGCTCAAAAACAAGCCTGCGCGCTATCTGGAGCCGGTTTCCAGACAAGATTTAAGTCAATACGCCTACTGGCTGGCATGGCTGGCGGCCTGCGCGCTGCTGGGGATGCTGCAACTGGAGTTGAAACAATGGCAAGCCTGAAAATTCCTTTAACCACCATGCTGCGCCGTGGCTGGCCATGGGCTGTTTTGCTGGCACTGTTAGCGCTGGTCATGCTGCTAAAGCAGGGCGTCAGCCTGTATCAGTCGTCAGTGTATCGCCATCATTTGGCGCCGCATCAACTCATAGAACAGTCCTTGCTTGGGGCGCAGCAGACACCGCAAGCGCAGTTTGCCAACGCGGTCTTTTATGACCAGCAGCGCAAGCCTGAGCTCGCATTGGCGCAATATGCGGCCGTGATTAGCCAGGTGCCAGATGCGCAGCCCTTACGCAAGCAGGCTTACTTTAACTCTGGCAATGTGTATTTGCGCACCGCGATTCGCTTGCTGGAGCAGCAGGGTTTGCCTGCCTGGGATGAGGCCGGGCCGCTGGTGGCTTTGGCCAAAGAGAGTTACCAGAAAGCGTTGCGTATAGACCCATATTGGTCTGAGGCGAAATACAACTATCACCTGGCCCTGCGTTTGGCCCCCACCACCCATGGCATGTCGGGGCCGCAGCAATATGAAGATGAGCAGATCAAAGCTGAAGAGCAGCCGAGTGGCTGGCCTGCGATGCCGGGCAACCCAAGAGGGATGCCTTGATGCAAGCTTGGCGTTTGAATACTGCGCAGGTCTGGCGCAGGCGCAGTTTGTGGCTGGTCTGTGTATTGCTCACTGTCGCCCTGTTTCGCCCACATTGGTCGCTGCCTAACCGTGTTTATGACTGGTATTTTGTGGTTGATATTACGCAAAGTATGAATGTGCAGGATTATCCGACGGCAGCTAATAGCCTCAGCCGTTTGCACATGGCCAAACAAAGCATACGCCAGGCATTGTCGGCATTGCCATGTGGCTCACGCGTGGCCTTGGGCTTGTTTACCGAGCGCAATACCGTCAACGTGGTCAAGCCGGTCGAAGTGTGCAGCCATTTTGCGGCCCTGGACCAAACCGTCGCCAACATGGATTGGCGTATGGCTTGGGCGGCCGATTCGTTTATTGCGCATGGCCTATATAACGCGCTGGAACAAACGCCCGCGCTGGGTAAGCAGATGCGCGTGATGTTTTTTACCGATGCGCAGCAAGCGCCGCCCGCCAACCCTACTTATATGCCCAAGTTTGCAGGCCAGCCTGGCCAGGTACAAGGTTATCTGGTGGGGATGGGGCAGCTGAGCCCCAGCCAGATTCCCAAACTCGATGAAAGAAATGCCGTGGCAGGCTATTGGGAGCAAGAAGAAGTGCAGCGCTTTGGCAATTTTGGCATGGCCGAAACCTTGTCGGTGCTGGCCATGGAGCAGGGGCAGCATGACCGTAATGGCGGCCATGGACCGGGCAATGCTTTGCTGAGTAACGCGCATTTATCTGCGCTGGATGCGGGTAATCTGCAACGCCTGGCGACCGAAACCGGCTTGCATGCGGTGCGGCTTGCGCACAGCGGGCAAGCCGCTGACTGGGCAACCAGCCTAGGGATGACGGCCTGGCGCTGGGCAGACACCGACTTGCGGCCATGCCTGGCGATGCTGGCAAGCGGCTTATGGCTGTTGTTTGTGCTGCTGACATATCTGCACAGTCCCTGGTTCACGCGTTTAAGCCGCTATTGGCGACGCTAATTGTGTAGGCATCTGCGTACTATCGATTTTATTAACAAGGAGTAAACATGAAGTGGTCTTTATTGGGGATAACAATGCTGTTGAGCGCGAACGTGTGGGCGCATGGGCCTACCCCGCAAAAAACAGATGAGTCCATCGCGGTGAATGCTACGGCTGAAGCCGTTTGGCAGCGTATTAGCGCGCCCTGTGCCTTGGCGCAATGGCACCCACAAGTCACCGCCTGTGAGGCTGTGGGCGACAAGCAGCAAAAAATCACCCTCAACAATGGCAAGCAGTTGCTACAAGAGATCGACGAAGTGTCTGCCGCAGACATGACGGTGGCTTACCGCTTGTCTGGCGACATTGACCTCGAAGCGCTGCCAGTGAGTTCACTCAACGGCAAGATCAAGGTTTTGGCTGATGGTAGCAACGCCAAAGTGGTGTGGACAGCCCGTTATTACCGCGCATTTACCGGCAATGAACCGCCAGCGGGGCAAGATGATGAGTCGGCCAAAACTGCCGTAGATAGTTTTGTGAAAGAGGGCTTGCAGGGCTTGAAAGAGGGCCGCCAGAACGCCGCGGCCAATCAAAGCGGCTGGCGCAAAAAAGTCTGTGCCAGTGTACGCCCTTTGTTTAAACGCATCGGGTCAACCTTGTGCGCCTAACGTATCTGGCGAGATTAGCAGCCAGCTTCTGGCTGCTGTGTGTTTGCCACACGGCGATTGCTGCCACGGAGGCTGACTGGGTCACGTTGAGCGAAACCGACGATAGCTTGTGCCTCGCCCATGGCGGCCAACTGATTTCGCTGCAACTGACCGCAGCGGCCATGACGGACCAGGTCGGTGATGTTGAGGTGTGGGTAGACCGCTGGTTTATGCAAGTGCAAACCGCAGACCATACCCGCCATGTGCTTAACGCGCAGGCGCCCGTGGCTGAGCTAGGCTGCTCGCAGAGTATTGCCGGGCCGCAACACTGGACACTGGGCGTGATTAAACGCCTGCCGCAGGCAGGCAACCCCTCTAAGGATGTGCCATGAAGACAAACAATCTCTATTCCATTGACAGCCAGGCGGCGTTTAATCAGCAGGTGGCTGGCCATGACTTTTTGGTGGTGTTGTTCACCGCGCAATGGTGTGACCCCTGCCAGACATTTGCGCCCGTGTTTGCCGACGTTGCGGCGCAAACGCCTGCCATTGCTTTTGCCACCGCCGATGTCGATGTGGCAACAGAGTTAGCCGCCAACTTTCAGGTAACGCAAGTGCCCGCGCTGATGGTGATACGTGAACGGGTGGTGGTGGATATGATGCGCGGTGCCATGCTGGCGCACGAGCTACAGCATCATCTGCGCATGTGGCAAGCCTTGGATATGTCAGCCATCAATGCCCATTTCTCGCAAAAAACCACCGCTGCAACCTGATGGCAAGGCCTGACTCAAGCGTCTTAGCCTATCCCACGTCAGCGTGAAAAAATCCCTGCTGGTTGCAGGAGACTGTCTCACGCCGCCAGACAGATAATTCCCTATAGTGAGTCATCGCTTAAAAAGCAAAAGCCAGGAGTGGAGTGCCGTTTTGAGGCTGTTAAAGATGGCGTCGGCCTTAGGGTGGTTGAGTGTTGCCATATGTGTGCAGGCCGCAGAATTCGCTTATATCACTAACCAGGGTGAGCATACGGTATCGGTCGTCGATCTGCAGCAGCACACAGTGCTGAGTACTGTGGCCGTCGGCAAGGCGCCGGTCGGCGTGGCTGTCGATCATCATCAGCACAAGGTGTATGTGAGTAATGTTGAAGGCCGTTCGCTGTCTGTGATTGAGATGTCCAGCCAGCAGGTGATGCGCACCATGGCGTTACCGATCGCCCCTGTGGGCCTTGCCGTGAGTCATACCGGTCAGCATCTATACGTGGCTGACTGGTATCACGATCATTTGCTGGTGCTGGCTGCCGATAGTGGGCAAGTGTTAGCCAACATACAGGTCGGGCAAGCGCCGGGCGGCTTGCAGCTGGGTCTGGATGGCAGCACCTTGTATGTTGCCAACCGCGACAGCAATGATGTGAGTGTGATTGATACCCGTACTAACAAAGAGCGCTTGCGCATCAAGGTGGGTCAGCATCCGTTTGGCTTGCATTTGAGTGCCGATGGCCAGCAACTGTTTGTGGTGAATGTGTATGCGAATACGGTCAGCGTGATTGAGACGCGCAGCCATCAGGTGGTGGCGACACTCGCAGTGGGTGAGCATCCATATTGCGTGGCGGTAGACCCGCGTGGGCAGCGCCTGTTTGTGACCAACACCGGCGACGATAGCGTGAGTGTGATTGATCTCGCGACGCGCCAAACCATTCGCAAGATTCGTGTGCCGGGCACGCCAGAAGGCATTGCTTTTGATGCGGAGCACCAGCAAGTGATAGTGGCGAGCTGGATGGAAAACGTGATTGCGGTGATTGACAGTGAGCGCCTGGTCGTGAAAAAAACCATTGCCGTTGGTGCGCAACCACGCGCGTTTGGTCAATTTATCGGCTCGCGATTGCCATGATGGCCGCGTCGGGAATTTATCCTAACAAAATCAGGAAGGCTGCCACTATGGCGGTGGCCGTTTGATGTTTTAAGATGCAACTGTCAATTTAAATTGCTGATTTTAATTGATTTGCATAAAGTATATCTCCATGTTCGGGCCAGTTGTTGCAGCAACTGGTCGATTTTTTTAAAGGACACTCTATGCAACACACCCTGCAACCGCTGCTGTTCGCCGCCGCATTGGCCGCGACCTCGTTCTCTACTTATTCCCAACCTTACGCGTATGTGCCCAACGAAAAAGATGGCACGGTATCAGTGATTGATACGGCCACCGATGCCGTTATCAACCGCCTGCCAGCCAAGGGTAGGTTAGGTAAAAAGATTCAGGCCGCAGCCATACACCCCAGCAATCAAAAGCTGTATGTGGTGGTGCGTGATAAAAATGCCGTGGCCGTGATCGATACCCAGCAAGGCAAGCAAGTCGCTTTGATCAAGGTCGGCGACGAACCCGAGGGTATCGATATTTCACCGGATGGTAAATGGCTGGCCGCCTGTCTGGAAGAAGAGAACGCCGTCGCGCTGGTGGATTTACAGACCAACAAAGTTAAATACACCGTCAACACCCAGGGCAGAAACCCCGAGCATTGTGTGTTTTCGCCCGACCAGCAATGGTTATTGGCCAGCAATGAAGAAAGCAATGATGTGGATGTCATTGATCTGAATACGCGCAAGTCTGCGCATCTGATCGCAGCAACCAAACACCCGCGCGGCATCGGTTTTAGCCCGGATGGCAAATGGGCCTACGTCGCCAACGAAGCCGCCAGTGTGCTTGAAATTGTCTCCACCGCCGATTGGAAAGTGCAGGCCAATATCAAGGTCGGCTTGCGTTCTAATGGTGTCAAAGTGAATGCTGATGGCAGCCGCATTTATGTGAGTAATGGCGGCGACCACAATATCAGCGTCATCGACACGGTCAGCCGCCAGGTGATTGCAACAGTTGCTGTCGGCCAGCGCCCCTGGAACATGGCACTGACGCCAGATGGCAAAAAACTCTATGTCGCCAATGGCCGCAGCAATAGCGTGTCGGTGATTGATACGCAGACCAATACAACACTCAAAGATATCGCCGTTGGCAGCTTGCCTTGGGGGGTAGTCATTCGCTAGTCGGCCGCTGACGACGTCACTTAGAAGTAGTCCGCCTATAATGTGGGGTCCCTGCGGAGCAGGGAGGTGAATCGGGAAAAATTCCCGACAGTTTTTGGCCAATCGACTTTAAAATCCCCACAGCATGATGAAATCTCTCAGTCTTCAGTTCAAACTCAATCTGATCATCACCTTGTTATTGCTTGGGTTGTTACTGACCTGGGCGGTGTCGGTGGTGAAAAACGCACGTGAAGACGTGTTGGCCGAGGTGGATTCCAGTACCAATCTGGTCATGCATTTGCTGGATGCCGAAATCGCGCATTACATGACGGATTTTGGCTGGTTAAATCATCAAGAAGACGGCCAAACCAATATTTTTCGGCTGGATGAGTTAACCAATATCCGCCACTTGAAGGTGGATTTTTTTGATATGAATGGCCGGTTGCGAGAGTCTAACCGCACCACGCGCATGGCGCATGCAGGCGAAGACCCGCCGACATGGTTTGTGCGCCTGCTGGATATTTCCAGTGTGCTCAATGAACCCAAACGCAAAAATATTATCCTCAACGGGCGCTTTATTGGCGAGCTGGTGATTACGCCTGACCCCAGTTTTGAGTTGCGCGAAATCTGGGATGACACCTCTGGCTTGCTGGCGATTGTTGGCTTGTTTGGCCTCAGCGTGTTGCTGTTTGTGTATTGGACGGTGCGCGCGACCTTTAAGCCGGTGAAGCAGATTATTCATGGTCTGAACCAGATTGAGCGTGGGGAATATCAAAGCCGTCTGCCCGGATTTGAGCAAATTGAACTGAGTGAAATCAGCGACAAATTTAACAGCATGGCCAGTACGCTGGAGCAAAGCATACGCAACAACCACCGTTTAACGCAGCAGATTATTCATTTGCAAGAAGAAGAGCGTAAAAAACTGGCGCGTGACCTGCATGATGAAATTGGCCAGTATCTGACGGCGGTGCATGTGGATGCGAGTGCGCTGGTGGCGGCGAAAAAACTCAGTGTGGCGCGTGAAAGCGCGCAGGCGATTGCGCAGATTACGCGGCAGATGATGGTGACGATTCAGGATATTCTGGCACGTCTGCGCCCGCGCGTACTGGATGAGTTAGGGCTAAGCCTCGCACTGGCCGAGCTGATTCATCACTGGCGCGACCGTCATCGCGGCATCATGGTGGTCAATGCCATTTCCAACCATCTGGCGCAACCCGATGAAGCCATCTCGGTGACGGTCTACCGGATTTTGCAGGAGTGCCTGACCAATATCAGCAAGCATGCGGCGGCTACTCGCGTGACCATAGAGGTGACGGAAGACGCGCAAGGCCTGTATTTGATGATAGAGGATGACGGGCGCGGCTTTGATACCAGTGTGCAAAGCCGTGGTTATGGCCTGGCGGGCATGCAAGAGCGCGTGGAAGGTTTAATGGGCAATATGAATATTATCAGCGCGCCCGGACAGGGCACCCGCATTGAGGTTCGTTTTCATACAACAGAAGCATTTCAGGAAGCAGTGACATGACAGTCAAAGTAGTGTTGGTGGATGATCACACCGTGGTGCGTTCAGGGTTACGTCGCCTGCTAGAGAGCCATAAATCGATTGAAATCGTGGCCGAGGCCGATACTGGTGAAGCGGCTTATCAGGTTTATGGCGAAATATTGCCCGATGTAATGCTGATGGATATTTCCATGCCTGGCATGGGGGGGCTGGAGGCCGCCAAACGCATTTTGCAACGCTATCCGCAAGCCAGAATCGTGATTTTCTCCATGCATGAGGCGGTGTCGTTTGCGGCGCAAGCACTTAAAACCGGCGTCAAAGGCTATGTGACTAAAACTGGTGTGGCAGAGGATTTGGTGCAAGCGGTGTTGGATGTGTCTAAAGGCCGCACCTTTTTAAGTCAGGATGTGGCACAAAAAGTGGCTTTGCAAACCTTGATTGGCGAAAGCAATCCCTTGCAGCAACTCACCTCACGCGAGTTTGAGGTGTTTAGGCTGCTGGCTGAAGGCAAGCGCGTGGAAGAGGTCGCTGACATGCTCAAAATTAGCCAGAAAACGGTGGCTAATTATTACACGCTGATCAAGCAGAAGTTATCGGTCAACAGCCCGGTGGAAATGGTGCGGCTGGCGATGAAGCATGGCTTGATTGATGCTGGCTAGGGCCTGCCTGGATATTGTCTAGAGCGTACGCGCCACTTCTTCAATTAATGCGCGTAGCCAGCGGTGCGCCGGGTCATGCCGGTATCTGACATGCCAGGCCATATCCACGGGAAACGTGCCGAGGTCGACTGGGGTGGGCAGGATTTTTAAGCGTGCATCATGGGCCAGGCGGCGACAAATCTGAATCGGCAGCGTGGTGCAATAATCGGTGACGGCAATCACCTCTGGCACCGAGAGAAAATGCGTCACCGACACCGCCACTTCACGTTTTAACCCCTGTCGGTCCAGCGCCTGAAACAGCCCGGCGCGCATACGGCCGGGCGGCAATACATTCACATGTTTTAGCTGCTCATATTGTGCTTTGCTGATCTCATCACCGATGGTTGGATGATCGGCGCGCACCACACACGCCAGCCTGTCATCCATCAGGTGCTGCACAATCAGGTTATCCGGCGGGTCGACAAAGCGCCCCATGACCAGCGCGGTGCTACCAGCGCTAACGCCGGTTTCAGCCAGGTCGTTACCATAAGGAATAATGCGCAGCTTGATGCCTGGTGCCAATAGCCGCAGTTTTGCAACCACCGCCGGAATCAGCACATATTCGACATAACTATTGGGGGCAATGGTAAACAGCAGGTTGGCATGGGTCGGGTCAAAGGCCTGCTGCTCCAGCACGATTTCGTCCAGTTGGCCGATCGCGCCCATAATCACCGGCGCTAATGCCTCCGCCTTTTGTGTCGGTTGCATCCCATAACGCTCACGAATAAACAGCGGGTCTTGCAGACTCTCCCGCAATCGGTTCAATGCATTTGACAGCGCTGGCTGTGTAATGCCAAGACGGTCGGCCGCGCGCGTCACGCTGCGCTCTTCCATCAGCGCAATAAATACTCTTAGCAGATTCAGGTCGTAACGCATTTAGTTATTCATATTGAAAATATCTTAAATATACATAATAAATTTCAAAAATGGAATCAAAGCGTTCATGATGGCTACACCAAATCACTTAATTCTAAAGGAGCGTTGAAATGAATATTCTGATAGTACTGACCTCGCATGACACCCTGGGCAACACTGGCCTCAAAACCGGTTTTTGGCTGGAAGAGCTGGCGGCACCTTATTACGCGTTTAAGGCTGCCGGTGCGCAGTTAACACTGGCGTCACCTCTAGGCGGGCAGCCGCCACTGGATCCGAAAAGTAATGACCCTGCTTTTCAAACCGCAGACACCAAACGCTTTGAAGCCGATGCAGAGGCAGGCAAAGCCTTGGCAAACACCGTGCCATTACACACGGTGTCACATGAGCCGTTTGATGCGGTCTTTTACCCAGGTGGCCATGGTCCGTTGTGGGATCTGGCAGAGGATAAACACTCCATGACCTTGATCGAGTCGACATTGCAGGCAGGCAAACCCGTTGCGCTGGTCTGTCATGCGCCAGGGGTTTTGCGTCATGTCACACAGCCAGATGGCCGCCCGTTAGTGGCGGGCAAAAAAGTCACTGGCTTCACTAATACTGAAGAAGCGGCGGTTGAGTTGACCAATGTGGTGCCTTTTTTGGTCGAAGATATGCTGGTGAATCATGGTGGGCACTATTCAAAAGGGCCTGATTGGCAGCCGTATGTGGTTGAAGATGGCTTGTTGATTACCGGCCAAAATCCAGCCTCATCGGCTTTGGCGGCAACGGCGCTGATCCAGTTGTTGGAGACACAAGGGTAATTATCAGTGTTTGTAAGTGCATGGTTGCGTGTGCCAACGCAAGCGTACGCAGCGTGCACGTCATCGCCTGTTTAAGTGCCAAAAGAATTGACGGCTGCCGTACGCGCAGGCTATAACGCCTGCTGATGTTACTTGAGAGAGATTGACTGACTATATTGAGCAGTCATAGAGAACCCCAATGAATTACTTTAAAACTTATTGGATGGCCACCATGGCTGCTATTTTCTGGGGCGCCAATTTCAACCTGGCGCGCCCGGTCATTGCTGAAATGGGCCCTTATGTGGCAGGTGCCAGCCGCTACGTGCTGGCTGCCGCTGTGATGCTGTTGATTGCACAAACCAGAAGAGAGACCGTGCCTCTCCAGCATTGGAAAGCATATTTGACGCTGGGCGTGGTGGGCGTGTTTGGCTTTAACCTGTTTTTCTTTCTGGGCATGGAAACGTCTTCTGCCATCAATGGCGCGCTGATTATGGCCTTGAATCCGTTGTTAACCGCTGTGCTGGGCTATGTGATTCTGCGTGACAAACCCAGCAAGCAGCAGTGGATCGCTTTCCCGGTAGGCATTGCCGGTGTGGCGATTGTGGTGTTGGGCGCGGGTGCGCAACTGAAGATTGCGCTTGGCGACGTTTACATCCTGATTGCCTCGCTCAATTGGGCGCTATATAACGTGCTGGTTAAAAAAATGATGCCAAACAAGGTAAGTGGCATTGCCAACACGGCGGGCATCATGACGGTAGGCGCGCTGGCGTTGACCATCGCTGCCATCATGCATGGCGATCATGTTGTGATGCCGACCATCCATGCCGGGTCTGCTTTATTGATGATGTCGCTAGGCGGTGGGGTGTTGGCTTATCTATTCTGGAATGCTAGCATCTCCAACCTGGGGCCCTCAAAAGCGGCGATTTTTATGAACCTGGTGCCGGTAACGACCATGGTGATTGCGGCGTTTGAGCATGTGCCGCCTAACCATGCGCAGTTGCTCGGGGCCATGCTGGTGATCAGCGCGGTGACCTTTAGCTCGGTGTCGTTGTCCAAAAAAGGTTAACGCCAGCCTCGGCTTAGTCAACCGCTAACAGCGCATCCCAGCAGGTGGTATAAGCCGGGCTTTTATGTGCCTGTTTCATACGCCAGGGCTGCTGGCGTTGTACACCTTCGCTGGCCAGTTTGAGTGTGGCCCGGCCCATTTTATGGTTGATGGTGTCCAACGCATGCATCAAGCGGCCTGCTTTTTCGTGCGACACATCAGTGTGGAACAAGTCCTGTTGCTGCGCCTCCACTGTCACCAGTTCACCGAGCGAGACGCCTGCTTTCATATAATCGTAACCCGGGCGGTAAATCTGTCGCAGCGCTGTCAGGGCGGCCTGCACCAACTTTAAGGTATCGTTGGTGGGCGTATGCAGCGGCAGACGCAAGTGATTGTCGTATTGCCGGTGGGCCTCACGAAACGGGCTGGTGCGGATGTAGACGTAAATGCTGCCAGCATACAATTGACGCTTGCGCAGCTTTTCGCCTGCACGCGTGGTGTATAGCGTGACGGCTTCTTCCAAGCTTTGCAGGTCGCGCACCGCCTGGCCAAAGCTGCGCGTACTCAAAATCTGCTGTTGCGGGCCGCGTACTTGCTCTAGCGACAGGCAGGCAGTGCCGTTGAGTTCACGTATGGTTTTCTCCATCACCACGTTAAATGCTTTGCGCATGGTCGCCGCATCGCTCATCTTGAGGTCATAGGCGCTATGAATGCCTGCCGCATGCAACTGCTTGTTCAAATTCCGGCCGATGCCCCAGACATGGCTGACGTCGATGTTGCGCAACGTGTCGTCCAGAGCGGCAGGCAACAGCGTATTGAAATGACAGACGCCATTGAGGGCGGCTTGTTGTTTGGCGCAATGGTTAGCCAGTTTTGCCAGGGTTTTGCTGCTGGCAATCCCAACGCAGACTGGCAAGCCAGTGGCTTGTAGCACCGTTTGCCTGAGTTGTTGCGCATAAGCCGTCAAGTCACGTATGGAAAACGCACTAAGGTCGAGAAACGACTCGTCAATCGAGTACACCTCTTGTGACGGGCTAAATTGCCGCAACACCGACATCACGCGGTTGCTCATGTCCGCGTACAAGGCATAATTCGAGGAGTAGGCAATCACCCCCTCTTGCTCGGCATACTTGCGCACTTTGAACCACGGCGCGCCCATAGCGATGTCCAGTGCCTTGGCTTCTGCACTGCGCGAGATAATGCAGCCGTCGTTATTACTGAGCACCACCACTGGGCGCCCGCGCAGTTTGGGGTTAAACACACTGTGGGATGGACCATAAGCTGCAAGTATTGAAAAATTAACTGCAAGTTTTCACCCCAAATGTTGCAATTATTTCCCTGCTAATATCTAGTTATTATTCTCTCAGCATTAAATCTTTTGAGGTATGAACTTAAATCAAACTAAGCTGATAATTCCTCCCCCAATAAAGCATTCACCGCTATCATATTTAGACAGTTATGTGATAAACCAAAATAGAGTTTGGTCATAAAATTCATTACGTCGAGTAATTTGGAAAATACGCACTACTTTTGCATTTCAATTTACTGCAAATACAATAAATAATTGTGCCAATAATCTTAGTAAATGACTTGCCATCAATATCCAAAAGATTCAGCTAAACTACGTAGCTTCAAATAATGGGCCAATTAAAATGAGCTTCAGATCGCATAAGAATTTCCAAGAAATAATCATGTACCTTTCAGTACTACGGTATGTTTTTAAATCTAACTCAAAAAAACAATTTACAGATTTGAATAAGGTAGCAGAGAATTTTTTTAAAAAAATACTAAATATTACTCTTGATAGGAATTTTCAAAATTTAAACGAAATTCAAAACAACTACCCAGCTATTGATTTAGGTGATTTGGATGCCAAAATTTGTTTTCAAGTCACTGCCGAAAATAACGGAGCCAAAATAAAGAAAACGATTAGAAAGTTTTTAGAAAAGAAACTTGAAGCAAAGTATGACGTTCTAAATATGTTAATTATTACTAGCAAAAAAAACTATACGACATCTTTTACCGGAGCAGATGACAAGTTAGTATTCGATCAAAATAATATCTGGGATATGGATGATTTGCTTACTCGCATTGAAAAATTAGAGCCAAAAAAATTAGAAGAGTTACATGATTTTATTTCATATGAGCTAACTTCTTTAGTTAAGGTTTTTTCTCCAGAAGATAGTTTATTAAGAAATGCTGAACAAACCATCAATCTACCGCCTAAGAATGGCAAATTGTTTCTCAAGAAATTTGATTTCGAACCTCATGAGCATGAGGGTGCACTAACAGATTTGACAACTTTCTATAAGACATTAACAAATGACATTCCCAGAAATACAAGAGAATACTTATATACCTTTATGCTTAAAGGTAAGCCGATTAGTTACACATTTTCCCAGCGTATTCTACTAAATGCACAGAAAATCGAGAGTTTTCTAAATATTTCAAGAGATCAAAACCGTGCGCATTTTAATATTCTTATGGACGAGAGAATTGGTGATCATAACGATGACGGTTCTGACGATTTACATGTCGGGTACACGATGACAAATGACATCGACTTATTATCCTTATTCAAAGAGCAATTTTCTGATTCCGAAGACTTGAAGGACTTAATAGTTAATTGTAATTTTACAAAGTTAGATGAGTAGCATCTGTAAACAGGTTTTTAGCCTAAATCCAACTAAAAATTGCGATAAAACCGATGATCATGTAGAAGGGGAGAATGATCATAGATTTGTTTCTGAGTTTTAAAACTAGACACTTTATGACCAAACTCCATATAAGTCTTTGATTATGTAGGCATTATGGAGTATTTCTTTACACTGGCAGATGATTGACTCGGTTCTCGCTTGATAAGGCATTAATAACTCATAAACAACATATTAAATGTTACATTTAAGAAATTTTGTAATGCAATAAATACATGGGTAAACAATTCAAAGAAGAAATCTCACTTATACCTTCGACAATCGAATGGGCTAACAAGCAAGATGTTACACACTTAAGCCGCTCGATCTCGAATGTGTCTTCTCGAAACCTTTTTGCAGTAGGTTCAGGAGGCTCTTTCACGATTGCAACCATTGTTGCTTCCTTGCACGAAAAGTATTTCGGTCGTTTGTCACGTCCAATAACCCCCCTTGAATATTGCCTATCTGGTAATAATTCGACCCAGACAGCAGTGATGCTTTTATCAGCTGAGGGGAAAAACAACGACATCCTTGCAGCAGCGAAGTGTGCTCTTGAATGGGAACACCCCTGTTCCGCACTTGTGTTGAAAACCGAAAACCCTCTCTCAGAGCTATCTTTGTTATCTGGTGGTATTTGTGCATCTAGTTTCGAAATGCCTTGGGACAAGGATGGGTATTTAGCGACTAATAGCCTGATAGCAATGATTATCTTGATGGTCAGGGCATATGAGAATTCTGTGAGACGCGAAAATGAGATTTCTTTTGGGTCTTTAGACAATAAAGCACTTAATGAGAGGCGAAAACTAATCTCTAACAGCGTAGAACATTACAAGCCTGGACAACAGGTATTGGTGTTGTTTAGCAAGTCGAGCCAAGTTGCAGCAATAGATATCGAGTCGAAGTTTGCAGAGTCATCATTTGGGACATGCCAACTAGCTGATTACAGGCAGTTTGCGCATGGTCGACATATACAGCTTGATAAATTCGAAAATTCGTTAGTTATTGCATTTGTGCACTCGGATGATAAAGAGCTGGCAGAGGCTACCTTATCACTGATACCCAAAGATACAGCAAGACTGGTATTGCCTCTCCCTGATGCTTTTGGTGAAGCTAGTCTACAGGGTGTGATTGATTCGATATTGATTACTGAGGTAATTGCTGGATTGATCGGGGTTGATCCTGGACAGCCTGAGGTTCCTCTATTTTGTCGTGAAATTTATAAGTTGAACCTGAGCCAGTTAATCTCAAATGAGGTTGGTGACATACACCCACACATCAACAGAAAAATTCGAAGGTCAAATCACGATTTCGGTTTAACGTCGATTTATGAAGAGTCAGCCAAAATATTTATCAATAAGGTTATCAATGCAAAAATTAAGGCATTGGTTTGCGACTTTGATGGTACTTTTTGTGAAACTGTAAAACGGTTTGATGGACTTGATTGTATCCTCATAAATGAAATCGAAAGGCTCGCAAGAAGTAATATTCCCATAGTGTTTGCTACAGGCAGGGGAGACTCTTTATTCAGTGATTTACGTACAAAAATAAAACGCAAGTACTGGAAGTTTATCTACATAGGTTATTACAGTGGATCTTATATAGACTCTTTAAGTCGTAAGCCAAGGTTTCCGCCTAATGACGAGCGCTTTAAAAAGCTGCTGGACTGGCTGGATGATATGGGTATTGGCTTCAGAATCGGGGCAACTCCGAAAATAAATTGTGGACAAATGAGTCTGAGGTGCAGCAACCAAAGTATCCATTATGAGTTAGTCACGGCAATAAAAAGCTGGATTAGAGAGAATGGATTTATGAACTGGAGAGTCTATTGCTCCGGCCATTCAGTAGATGTGCTGTCTGATCATGCTGGCAAACAAAAGGTTGTAGACTATATGGTTGAGCAGTTTTCAGTGAATAGATATACAGAGATTTTACGTATAGGAGATTCAGGAGACTTTGATGGTAACGATTACGAACTACTGAGGGAAGGGTTAAGTTTGAGTGTTAATGCAGTTTCCTCTGATCCATCGTCATGCTGGAATTTCTTACCCATTAACAAACAAGGCGTAATTGGAACTCAGTTTTATCTTAGCCATTTGGAATTAAACTCAGAAGATAATACGATGTCGATGAGAACAATAAACACACAGCTTTAATAAGGGGATTTGGGAGTGAGAACACAACTCGCCATGGATATTGTTTCCAACCTGATGGATTGGAACGATACCGAGGCCACTGAACAATTCAAATGGCTCAAATTGATGGTTGAATATAAGTTTGACCGATACCAAGGATATGGGCCAGGAATTCATTTTTACATCAGTCTGATCCATTGGTTGGGTCAATTCAAATCCTATGAGGATAGGCGAACCGCGTATCTATACCTACGTAAGCATCTTGTATATGTTGGACAGCCTGAAATGCATCAGCTCATAAGACTTGCAATGCCTGAAATGGAGAGGGATGCGAGAAGAAGGGTGGCGGAAAAGTTAGGTATTCCCTTCTACCAAACATGGTCAAACGTCAAAGCAAAAGAAGCCTTGAAGGTCATGTCATTACGAACCCTATATGTCGGATTAAGTGATGGAGCGCGTACTGACATATTCAGACGAGATAATGAAGGTGTCTTAACCAATGAGCAGATTGTAGCATCAAGCGAAATTTCGGATGAGAAATGGAAGAGTCTTGGCAAAAAGTTAAAAGGGCGTCTTGAAGGTTATAGCGATGTCGACTGCACTTTCGAGAGAATATGCTTAATCGATGACTTTACAGGTTCAGGTTCTACATTAATTAGAAAAGATGATGGCGTTTGGGATGGAAAAATTCAGAAGTTCTGTGAACAAAATGCAAATCGGGTGCAGTTGTCTCAAGATTGCTTTGTTCAAATTCATCATTATTTAAGCTCAAGTAAGGCAAAGGAAACGATCGAAGAAGCATTGCCCCAGTTTGAAGCTACGATTAACAGGTTTAGTTTCGTGACTTCATTTTCTTGGGTATTAAGCTCAGCACCTGATGTAGTAATGAGTGACGAGTCAGACTCTGAATTATTAAGCTGGATTGACCGGCATTACAACTCTTCCATTCAGGATACTCACAATTGCAAAGACGGCGTGCCAATACAGCGAGGATATAAACAGTGTGGGTTGCCAGTAGTCCTGGAGCACAATACTCCGAACAATTCCATAGCATTATTATGGGCATCTTCTAAACCCGATGGTAGTGATGTGCACCAGATGCGCCCTTTATTTCCTAGAGTGAATCGACATATAGATAATGGACAATCCGTTTAAAAAACGTGCAGCTGAATTTATAGAAGAGCCTTTAGCACTATTGTCTTTAACTAGTGCGGCTCCAATCCGTAATTTCTTTGGAAAGGATGCATCAACTTGCTTTGATCGCTTGACCTTGGTCATAGGTACCCCAGGAACTGGCAAAACTACATTAGCCAGGCTACTTGAGATTGATACACTTGTTGAGATAATAAGATCAATCAGCCACAACTCAGAAAGTAAGCAACTTGCAATCGCTTTGGCGGGTGCAGGAGTTCTGAAAGACGAGTTGCCAAATTTACTTGCACATCGTATTCCATGTGGATCAAACCTGAGGAATATCTGGGAGCTTCCTTATCAGGAACGCACTCGAATGTGTCTATTGAAAACATTCATTCAAATCAAAGCAGCTTTAGGATGGATCAGGAAACTGGAACGATTAAAGGTTGATATAAGCAGTATCAAGCTAAATTTTTATAAGGACGAAGATACAGAAGTCCAAAGGCTTGCAATTGAGAATCCAGAGAATTTCAGACTTCATGCTAGAAAACTTGAGGAAAGCATACTCAAAGTTATCACTTCGCTAGTACCGCCCGAGGAGTCTGAACTTTCGACTTCATTAGCGAACTCTCCTTTCGAGATTTTCGAGAGTCTCAGGTCAATCACTATTTCTGGTATTCCGAATTTAACTGAAGAAAGCATTGAGCTACTTCCAATGGTTATATTGGATGATGCCCATGAGTTAAAGGATAAGCAGTTCTCAGAAGTCGAGCGTTGGCTACGAGATCGAGAAATCAAGATTCCGAGATGGTTGCTAACCAGGATCGATGCCATAGGTACCTCCGATCTCCGTAAAGCTATAAGTGACATAGAAAACGAAGAGCAACCAGGCACTAATTTCGAGCGTGATAGAACAATCAAACTTCTACAAGGCGAGAAGCGTGATAGAAAGCAGTTTCGTAGTATTGCTAGAGATATTTGCCGTCGGTACTTCTCGGTGATGCCCGCTTTTCAAATGCGTAGCATAAATTCGATAGATGATTGTTTATTACGCCGAGAACCAAGCTTGTCTGGTGCCGATATTAAGGCCTTGGAGGAAAAAAACTCAACGTTGATCTCGGAGGCGCGATTTTCCACTGAATCCGTGGAATCATTGATTGAAAGAATACCGCCCAACCTGCCAGAAGATGTGTCAAAGGCCGTCTTGCATATTTTGCTTCAGCGTGAAAAAAGAAAAACGCCTCAAGTGGGTTTATTTGATGATGTATACAGCACCCCGGAAAATGTTGCTGACGATGAATATCTTGATGAGCAAGCTGAAATTACAGAGGGTGAAGATCTAAACCAAGATGAATTACCTAAGAAAACAGTCAAGTCGGCGTTGGTGACAGGAGCAGCGATACAGCTAGCCCATTTGTATGATCGACCTTTTTATTATGGTTTTGATCGGTTAGCCGATTGCAGTAGCGACAATATTGAGCAATTCGTTAGTCTGGCAGGATCATGGGTCGACGAGCTAGAAACTAGACTTCTAAGAAATAAGCCAATCAAGCTAGATCCCAAGCAGCAACACACCATATTAATGCAGCGTGCAAAAGAGCTTATGAGTGAATGGGATTTTCCTCATTGTGAGTCGGTTAGGAAATTGATTGGTTTTATTGCTGGAAGATGTGTCGAAAAAACTCTAGAACCGAATGCTCCATTGGGCGAGGGAGCAAATGCATTTGGAATTCCTCAGCTGGAGATGGATAAGCTCGATGAGAAAGCCCCGGAGCTCGTTGCTGTAATCCATTACGGGATAGCCTACAACGCAATCCAATTAAAAGAAAACTACAGTTGCAAAAATAGAGCCTGGTGCTTATTTCAATTAGGTGGAATCCCAATTGTTGCCAATAAGCTTACCCTCAGCAGAGGTGGATTTTGCGAGGGTAGTATTCGGGACCTCCAGGAAAGTGTAATTAAATGAGATCATTTTCTTTTGATCAATGTATTGCGCATAGCAATAAAGATGTAGACGAGTTTGTAACGGGCTTTGAAGGCGAAAACATCCTATTCGTCGGAGCGGTCGGTTTAGACCAAGCTTCATTATATTTTGCAAAGCAATTCAGCTCAAAACCAAATGTAAGCTTCAAATTTCTTATAGAGCGTCGAAGTTACGAATTGCCTGATGTAACTCACGTTGGTGAAAGTCATAAAGCTTATTTAACCGAAAACACTGGCGCTGATTGCGAGTTTTATGAGATAGAGGTGATAACTCCAGATGGGGCTACAACTGGAGGACGAAACGTTACCAATGAAGCAAAACTTTGGTTCAAACAGGAATATACGGACGTCTTGATAGATATAACCGGCATGTCTCGCGGAGTCTTTTTTCCTTTGGTCAGACTAGTCTACGAATCTGGTTTGAAAAAAGGATTCAATGTTCACTTATTTGCTTCTTGTGGGGATAGCCCCACTATAAAACTTATTTCTGAATCTAGCGATCGTGCTCACTGGATGCATGGATTTCAAGGTGTTGCTGAAGCGGATAGCTCAAGTGATTTTCTGAAGTTATGGGTCCCTCAACTGTCCTCGAACTCTGCACACCTTGCTTCAATCATGCATAGTGCAATAGGCCCAGCAGTTGCCGAGATTTGTCCATTGGTACCATTTCCTTCAGCAGATCCAAAGCATGGGGATGAGCTGCTTTGGCACTATTCTGAATATTTGTTCGAGCGGTGGGAGGGGAGCTTATTAAATATCATGTATGCTCATGAGTCAGATCCTTTGGATGCGTTCAACTCTATACATAGAATGCATGCCGCACGTGAACTAATATTTAATGGCAAGGACAGCCGCCGTGCATTAACAATCTTGTCGCCCTCAGGTTGGAGGGTTGGCAGTTTAGGAATGCTTCTTGCTGCGATCGAGCTTGATTTGCCCGTCTTGTATGTTGAAACAATTGGGTATAATGTTGATGGTGAGTTACCTTCTTTAGCTGAGCTTAAAAAGCCCAGCTGTCTATGGCATATTTGGTTAGTCGGGGATGTTTATGAAAACAACACAGGAAACACCGGTGCGTAATCCCACGCCTAATTTGCAAGCTGTTGGTACAGGATTTATTGCTTTGGATGTAATTCTCGACAGCCAAAGTGCTCCGTTAGCAACTGAGGTTGGTGGTTCCGCTGGGAATGTACTGGCTGCTTTAGCTTACTTAGGCTGGAATAGTGTACCCGTATGCGAGCTCGGGAAGGACAATGCCGGGGAAAGGGTGCTGAAGGAGTTTAAGAAGCTCAAAGCCGATATGCGTTTTATGGTTGAATCAACCCGGAATTGTACCCCAGTTGTTTTTCAGAGACCTGCCACCTATCCAGAAACTCATTCATTCAGTTTTCATTGCCCATTCTGCAATGAACGCCATGGATATTCAGCTCCTTCTAAAGATAATTTGAGTAGTAAGGTTCTGGAAAACATTCCCTCACCTACAGTATATTATTTTGATCGAGTGAATCCAGTTTCGCTAAGTTTGGCGGAGAGCTACAGAAGTAAAGGTGTGTTGGTTGTTTTTGAACCTTCGGTGTTGCCCAAAGATGAAATTCAATTTCAACGAGCTGTTTCAGCAAGTCATATTTTAAAGTACGCCGATAACCGATTTGATTATTTCAACTTCGATGTAAGTAACGCGTTACTAGAAATTAGAACTCGCGGATCAGATGGCCTGGAATTCAGAATGCCGAATAAAAATAAGGACTGGGGTGTTATGCCTGCTCTTAAAGTGAGCAGAGTGGCTGACACTTCAGGAGCAGGGGATTGGTGCACTGTGGGAATGATATATTCCTTGTTTCATTCAGGCATTCAATCTTCACTGGAGATAACAACTCGTGTAGCTATTACCGCGTTGCGTTTTGGGCAGACTCTGGCCGCTATAAATTGCATGCATTTTGGAGCTAGGGGTATGACCAAAAACCTTTCCCCAAAAGAGTTTAGGAAGCTAGCGATAGAGCTTTTATCTAAGCCTAATCAGTCTCTTGAGGAGCCGATAATACCTAAACCTCTCGAATTCGGCATAGATGGAAATAATTTATGCTGCGACAACATTTAATTCTGTCTTTTTCGTTAGTCACGCGGAAGGCCTGCTAAAAGCCAAGTCAGACTCTTTGGATCTGTCTGAGCGAAATGCTATCGCGGATAGAATTTTACGCGAGGGTTGGGCAAAGCTGATCAACCACCAACTTACACCCAAACCTGCCAAAACATTGCTTAAATCAAGCTTCAGCCAACGCGTCTTTTGTCACACCGAGTTGAGTATCTAGACCAATATTACCGAGCTCAATTCCGCGCAGTGCTTGTCTAATTTCTGTGCGGACTTCCATCAGTAAAACACCTAGTTTATTCTCGCCTTTGCCATTTACTTCACCCCAAAGTCTGTTCACGGCATTGTCTACTGTCGCAACCTCAACCAAGCGCTTATTCCCAGTACTCAACAGTAACTCTTGAAGGTCTTGGTGCTGAGTAAACTTGCACAGCAAAATTCTTTTCATGCGGTCAAATTTTGTTTTTGACCAGTCTGGATGAACATCCCATACATATAGACCATGAGCTGCCATTGCTAGTAAGGCTGGACTGGGAGCTGCCATCAACCATTTTTTTACTTCCTCTTTTCTTGCTTTACCAGCCTGATATGCATGTTCAGAAGTTTGATACTCTTCGCCTTCAAATGTAATAGCTCTTTTATGAAGATTACTTAATGGGCCGTATGGTTTTTCATTGGCTCTGTAAAAGCGAATTTCATTATCGTTTAATTGAATTTCTTCAGCTTGCACATTAACTTCTGCGTCTTTCTTAACCGATTTTTGCTGTTTCATTTTCTTCACTCCTGCTTATTTGGCTATTAGGTTCAATCCCATGTAGCTTTCCGAAATTAAGTACCAATACTGCTATTAAGTTCGACACACTTCTATTCTCATGGCGTGCTGCCCGCTCTGCAACGTCCTTGACGCTCGGCTCCATGCGCAAGGAAACGCTTGCTGTTTTTAATCTTTCTTTTGGTTTTCGAGTCATTTTCGAAGTATGCAACAGTGTATTGCGTTTTGCAATACAAATAAATGCATATGTATGTAATATGTATATACATATTACATACGTTAAAGCTGGATTTTGTCGACTGGTTAAATTTCATCTTTATGACAGCTTACAATAAATTGATTAACTGTTACAATTAATCAATGAAAACTGAAAATGCTCATAACAAAGGTGGGAAGCGTACAGGTGCAGGGCGTAAAACTGGCTACAGGAAGAACCTGGAAGACACGACTGTTATTCGCATTCCAGTCAGCCAGAAAGAGGTCGTCAGCAGTCTGATGGATGCTTATATCAAAAGGCAACATCACTTAAAGCTTAGAGAAAATCTGGACCCTGTAGACGAATTTGATCTGCTTACCCCTAATATTCCAGCCATTGAATTCCCGCTATACCAAACCAAAGTACCGGCAGGTTTACCATCACCTGCTGATGATCAGGTTGAGGACACGCTAAACCCAATCGAGTATTTAATGCGATCTCCAGACGGTACTTTTTTCGTCACCATCCAAGGTGAGTCGATGATTGATGTTGGTTTGATGCCTGGTGATAAAGCAGTGGTCGATAAAAATATGCAGCCTGACGTTGGAGACATTGTTCTTGCAATGATTGACGGTGAATTCACCATTAAAATCTTAGCCAAACAGAAGAATGGAATGCCTAAGTTGTTACCCGCCAACTCTTCAGGTAAATACTCCCCAATCCTGATTGTAGAGTCCATGCAATTTGAAATCACTGGCACCGTCACTGGCTCGTTCAGGAGATTTAAATGAATGATATTTGCTCAGCTTGGGCAGTTCCAGCTGCCTTTGCATTCAGCTTGAATCCTTCGACTATCAAGCTTCCCTTCTTTGAGGGTAGGGTACGTGCTGGTCAGTCACGCTTTGCATCTGCGGCACAAGACTATGAGATGAAGGAACTCGACCTTAATGAGCTTCTAGTCACTGACCCTCCTGCCACCTTCATTGTGAAGGTGGCTACAGATGCTGATTCTATGATTGATATTGGCATCTTTCCGGACACCATACTGGTTGTGAATAGGGCGAAAGGTCCTAAGGCCAAGTCTTCTAATATTGTCGTTGCAATCGTAGACGGTGAATTCGTCGTTAAGCGGTTGTACAAGCGTTCAAAAGTAGTGCGCCTATTGTCAGAGAATAAGGCTAAAGCGTATCCGCCTATTGAGTTCACAGATGGTGAAGAGCTCACGATTTGGGGCGTGGTACAGCATGGTATTACTGCCTACGATTAGACGGCGGGTATTTGCACTCGCTGATGTCAATTCCATGTATGCTTCCTGTGAAGAGGCATTCCGTCCAGACATACGGGGTAAACCAGTCGTCGTATTGTCGAACAACGATGGTTGCGTCATTGCACAGAACAAATTAGCCAAAGAGATCCTGGAAATCTATATGGCGCGTCCCTTCTTTGAAATTAGGGAAGCTGCTGAGAAGTTAGGCACGGTCATATTCTCATCAAACTATGAGCTCTACGCCAACATGAGCAATCGGTTTGCAACTATTCTTTCCAGATACTCACCACGCATTGAGAAATACTCAATTGATGAGACCTTCCTGGAAATGACAGGCATGAGTCTCGACTACACCGGTTACGGCCATAAGATGAGAATTGATGTCCGTGACTCCATCGGATTGCCGATATGTGTTGGATTCGGCTACTCCAAAACCTTAGCCAAACTAGCTAACCATTGCGCGAAGAAGCAGGCTCGCTGGGATGGGGTTTGCGACCTCACAAGCGTCACTGAAGCTGAACTTGATGCCATCATGCAAGCTTTGCCAGTCTCCAAAATATGGGGCATTGGTAGCCGCATGGAAAAACGCCTGAATGCCGTAGGTATTCATGATGTGCTGAGACTGAAGAGGGCAAATCCCAAACGTATTCGTGACCACTTTGGCGTATTGATAGAACGCATTGTGATGGAGCTTAACGGTGAGGTCTGGCTGGACATGGAAGATATGTTGCCGGAGGCCAAGCAGGTAATGAGTTCCCGATCCTTTGGTAAGCGTGTTTCTACCATGGAGAAAATGAGCGAGGCGATTACTTATCATGCAACGATGGCAGCTGACCGAATGCGTAAGAAAGGTTTATATGCCAATGGTGTGTATTTGTTCATGATGAATAGCCCACATGATGAGGCGGTATTTTGCTCAAGTAGCCTATCAGTAGGCTTGCCAGCGCCAACCAACTCAACCTTGAAAATTAATAGGGTTTCTCAACAAATACTCAAAAGGATTTTTCATCCTGGGGTTTATTACCAGAAGGCTGGTGTGATGTTATTGGATACCGTACCCTCAGGTGGTTTGCAAACTGATTTGTTTGGTTACTCAGACCGCGATGAGAAGTCAGACTCACTGATGGAAGTTATGGACAGGATTAATGACAAGTATTCCCGAGGAACAATCTGGCTTGCATCAGAGGGCACTCCAAACAGTAATGACTGGACAATGCAGCGTAATTTTAAGAGTCCGAATTACACAGGGGACTGGGGTGAGATATTGAAAATCAGATGAAAGGACAAAAAAACCAGTCATATGACTGGTTTTGTAGTTTAACTCATAGTATCTCTTTACCTACCAGATGCCCGAATGAAATGCGTTCATGTTTGTTTTCTTCAGTTACATCTGAAATTAAATCTCGCAATGTGAAATCATTTCCATCTGAAGTTTTATTCCCGGCTTCTTCACTAAACAAACCAGATAGCACCTTCAATGTGATACCGTTTGGAAGCCGCCGAGCAGCATTAGCCCAATGCTCGGCAGTAGATATTTCATCGTCTTTGGAAAGTGAAATTTCAAGAACATCTTTGAACACCACAAGTGCATGATGGATCAATGCCTCTATTGTGGGAGCTCCGACAATTGTCATCATCGAAGTTGCTGTTTCCAGGCTAACTGAATATTCAGTGTCTTCTTCAAATACAACAGTGATTTGGTTATTGTTATCTTCCATCACTTAACTCCTTTAGATCAGATGTTTTCTTCTAAGTGAATATGCGACTAATGAGCTTGCAGACATTACGCCTGTCTCGGCTGCAAGATTTCGTAGCAATAGATGTATTAGATACTCTGTCGAATCTGACACCAAGATTTGAAAGAGTTTATTAGCACTTTCGCTACTAACTGAATCGAGGTTATCTACTTCAAAATGCAACATCACTATGCTTAAATTACTTGCCATGCCAATCCCTTTGGTGGAGGTATCTGTTGCTGACATAGTCTAAACAATTAAATATTATTAGGGCTCATCAAATCAAAGTACAACAATGAGGTGATTCATGAGTAGTTCCAGGATTATTTCAGGTGCAGCGGCTGAAAGCCTCATTCTGCAACAAGTATCTCAACATACCATAGGAATAGAGAGTTTTCTAACTCAACTTGACCAGCAAAGTGCCTTCAAGTCTTTAGGGGAAACCTTGAGAGCCATTGAAGAGCTTATTAATCTGCCGATGGCTCCGAACTGCTCGCAATTAAATTATCTAATCAATGGGTTTAGATTAGATAATTTAAATCCACGCATGCTTGTAGAGATTCGAACCAAGCTCACCAATAAATTTAGTGCTGATGTAGCTAACCGATTTGTTTTTCTTATTACGCTTACTATGGCCATTTCAATGGCGTTCAGAATGCAAGGTTTTCAGGATGCGGCTAATATGTTCCGGTCTGTGTCTAGCGCTCGTGCTTACTTTCAATCTAGAAGGCGGCATTTAGTGACGATGCTATATTGCATCTCCAATTTAAGTAAAGGTGCAAATTCCGTTTTATCTCAAGATAGTTTGAACCATTTTCTACCGCAAGTTGAACATAGCGGAACTACTTTGGTTGGCTTGTATGAAAAGCTAATGCTATCTATGGTTTACAAGGACTTCCATTTGATTTCAGATCAATATGGATTTTTAGCAAACTATTCCTTCGACTCATTGGAAGGTTATTTTCTAGAACCAGAAAGATTGAGCATTGTAGAAATGCTAAAGCATAAAGCAGGGGAAATACATGGATTGTTGCCGACCGACCCCAAGCTAATATTCTCAGCAGATGAAGTTCGGAACGATTTGACAACGATTCTGTTTGCTTACGAAGAATACAATTTGGACCAAACACTATTTGGACCAGTGGCAAAATTTCTACAGGATTGTTTACTGTACTGCTTAGACGAATACTTCATTGAAATTGATATTGCGATATTCGAGAATCTGTATAACAAACATGCCTTACCAGTGGTAATCAAGAGAAATCTAGTTAGTAGTAAGGCGACATATGCTGAAAATTTGGAGGAGTTTGCACCGTTTATGAAAGTCGGTGGCACATTACGTTCGACTTTGCCGTTAATAACTAGATTTGCTTACCATTGGAAGTCAGTATGTCTGAACCGTCAAAAGAAATATCAGATAGATGCTGGGTTTAATTATGAAGCCATGGTCAAATCGGAGTTATGTAAACAAGGTTTCCAAATACAAGAAGTTAAACGTATAGAGCGAAAAGAATTCGATGTTGTTGCCACCCTAAATGGCTGCATATACAACGTTCAATGTAAAAACAATCTAGTTGATTTGAGCAGGCTAACTGGGGATATAAAACTATTCGCGCGTTACAACAAAAGGCTAGATAAATACTATGCCAACGCATTGATAAAGGAAAAGAACCGAGAACATTTGCTTATAAATAAACTTGGAACCAACAATATCAAGCACATCATTCTAAGTAGGTTTCCAGTAGCAACGAAAAACCCTCAAATTTTATGTTTCAACAAGATTAAGCAATTTAAAATCCTGTTTGTTCCTTGATTTGTCCTAACAGTTGCAAAGATATAGTTCAATGTAGCCTCTTTTTTCAAGCTCAACTTTAATAACAACTAAAAGGATTTTCATGGAAGTTATATTGGCAATTTTTACAGTGATGGGCGGCTTTAATGCATTTGATTATTTTTACAATAAAATACCTAGGGTTAAACAGCAGATTGAAGTTATGAAAGTTGCTATAAATGCTGAAAAAAAATTGGTGGATGAACTTATGAAGAGCGCCAAGACAAATGCAGGCAGAAGCGATATATATTCATATTTTCAATTCATAAACACAAAATTAGATGGTGAGCGAACCCGCCTTCTGATTTCTACTACCACTGAATTTGCAATTGTGTTCCTTATTGGTGGACTTTTAATGTGGTTTTACCAAGCATTTAGTGCATCATTCGGTGATAGCGGACTGAATCTTTGGTACGCATTTGTAGCAACTTATCTAGTACTTATTGCTACAGTCTATTACTCATTTATTTATAGTCGCAGGGCATTAAAAATAATTTTAGATTGGCAGGTCCAGGTGAGTGGGTTATTTTTGGATGTAGCAAGTAAGCATATTGATCAGAAGTGATAATTCAAGCTTGGCATATCAATTACCCGCCGCTCAGCTCCTTCCGACTCTTCATGAGACTAGGAGCTAGTTAAAAAAAAGGGAGGCCGAATGGCAAAACCTGTTTTAACGCGTTCAGCAGCGCTACATAAACGTCTGTGTGCGTTTGTGGTTGTATTTACTGCATTTGCAGTGAATTTTGAGCCAACGATTGAGTTTGCACTGACCTTGGTGACATCAGCGTTATTGGCGCGGTTGTAGAGTAACTTTACCGTCCCTTGTATTCAACTCGGCTGGCGGGGGACACTTTTTACACTTCACTCTCTACCTCCCAAATCAATCCCTAATGAGATTGACTTCAGTCATCTTCTTGGAACAAATACAAAAACTTAAAAGGATCAATCCCATAACGTGAGGTATAAGTTATTGTAATTCCGGTTAATGGTTCCTTATCAAGCTGTGCTGGAGTTTCTGGTGTAGTGTAATACCCATTATATGCTTCTACGAAATGTATGAAAGGAGCGTGGATGCCGTTGAAAATAGGCTCTCCTAAAAGCTTTGGATACATAAGCCGATGCGTTGCATAAGCATGTTCATTCAGTACTCGATTACCAGTCAGATTACTCTCCCTCAATAGGGCGAGGACAGCCGTGTAGGCTTCAAATGTACCCATTCGATATAAGACCCTAAGCGCTTTTCTTGGGTCGTCAACCCTATTGAACATCGCATTCGAAGAATAAAATGAAAAAGCTATGTTCGTGTATTCCTTTGGCATTCCATTCAAAAACTCTCTGATATGACGGATGTTTGTATCGGGATGAAGTATGGTCCAGAGTGGGTGGGTAAGCCAAGGTGTCGCCAGCCGGCCCAATGGGTCTTCATCAACTACCTTGATCAAATCGAAGTTGTGTTTTCCTCTAGGTCCGAATTTAGGTGAAGTCTCACCTCTAAAATATCGATAGATATGGTTTGTGATGACGAGTTTTCCGGTTTTATCAAATTTGGGAGCTTTATCAGGACTGAATTTCTTGCTTGCAGTCGAAGCCGTCAAACCTGTGTGATAAAGCAACGCATAAGCCCAAGCCATACCCTTCAAACCATTCAGCCTGCCCACCATGGTTTTTTGCTTCAGAATGAATTTATCAGCTTGCTTTAATTCTGAAGGCTTTGTTTTGGCTAAATCTTCCACCGTTACCCTTTTCTATGAACCAGTGGGTAGAATTTTTATGATTTTTTCTACCCGCTAAGCTTCTTAACATATGCGTTACCACGCGTTACTCTACAAAGAATACATTGAAGGAATCTTTATGGGCAACGACCACTGGACTTCACCCGCTCTGCTAGACAAATCATAATGTCTAAAACAGAACGGAGTAAGTTACATGAAGGGTATCAGATACACGGACGAGTTTAAGTTCGAAGCTGTAAAGCAAATCACAGAACGCGGTC
>Ga0208887_100078_pt1 | contig 84508 bp, 77 predicted proteins | sample LakWasM106_HOW12_2_FD_183924 | JGI IMG/M metagenome (GOLD analysis project Ga0208887, IMG submission 183924) | Freshwater sediment methanotrophic microbial communities from Lake Washington under simulated oxygen tension - Sediment Metagenome... | ecosystem: Environmental > Aquatic > Freshwater >...
GTGGACAGATCTCTGGTGGACCGGTTATCACGCCAGTGGTATAGCCGGGTAGCTAAATCTGGAAGAGATAAACGCTGAAAGCATCTAAGCGTGAAACTCGCCTTGAGATGAGATTTCCCTGGGGGTTCAACCCCCCTAAAGAGTCGTTCGAGACCAGGACGTTGATAGGTCGGATGTGGAAGCGCAGTAATGCGTTAAGCTGACCGATACTAATTGCTCGTGAGGCTTGATCCTATAACCTTAAAACTTGAAGAAATTCGAGATTAATGGTTTGTTTTAAAGCAAGATAATGTAATCATACCCATTTGATTCAATGTAAAAGCATTGATGTCTTTACTTCTTCCAATTTGTTACAGACGCCTCATGAAAATGAGACGGCAACACAGCATTTCTGCTGATGAAAACCCGTAAGGGTCAAAACATCAGTGATACCAGTTATGCTTGGCGGCCATAGCGGTTTGGACCCACCCCTTCCCATCTCGAACAGGGCCGTGAAACGAACCAGCGCCAATGATAGTATGCTTCTTGCATGCGAAAGTAGGTCACTGCCAAGCTATTTATACCTAAACACCCCACATGAAAATGTTGGGGTGTTTCTATTTGTGCTCAGCGAATACAACCCTCTAACCAGGTCTATTAAACCTGGGTCTTGTTATCGCGCAGCTGGCACAGGAGATTTATTTATTCTCACGGTGACATTCTCAGTCAGCTGCCTGTTGACCAAACAAAAGCCCACATATTGTGGGCTTTTGTTTGCATGGCAATATCACCGTATCGTAAGAGCGGCTTAACTGAGGGCTATTAAGCAGGCATTGCGCCATTGATATCTGTCACTAAAATATGTTCTCTACGTTTATGTATTCTGTCAGCGTTCATTTCCCATGGCTGAACTACAAATGGGTAAAATTTGCTTACATTTTTAAAAGCGATTTGCAGCAGCATGCCCCAGGATAGCCCACCTTTAGGCAGTATGAATGTGCTTTGTACCCCAATAGGTATTTCTAGCTTAACCAGTATATCCTCAAATACTTTAATAATTTCCGTATGAGACAGTTCACTCTCATTTGTCGGAATATGATCAGGGATCCGTTTGAATATTAACTGTTTCGCTGCATCAGTGCTGATCACATTGATCTGTTCAATCACCATCTGCTGTTCGATAGGCGATAGCGGTTCATCTATATAGTAAGTTAACAATTCGCGTTTCCTGTTCCATTATTCTTCAATTAACGACTTCAGCATTTCGATACCAAAGCCTACGCCAAAGCCATTTGTATCAGCTTCAATCGCACCAAGGCCGCCTTTGCGGTTAGCTGACGACAGGTCGGTGTGCAGCCATGGAATGTCATGTTCAATGAATTTCCCAAGGAATCTTGCGGCATGGATATGGTCAGCGCCACCTTCCAAGGTGCATTGTTTTATATCGGCAACATCACTTTCCAAATCACTGTCAAAGTCTTCCTCGTATGGAAATGCAACGATTCTTTCGCCGGCGATATTGCCGGCACCAATGGCTTTGCAGGCAAGCGCCGGGCGGTTAGAAATCACACCGCTGATGCGATCGCCCAGTGCCGTGATCATGCTGCCTGTTAATGTCGCAAAGTCGATCATGTAATCGGGTTTCTGACGTGATGCTAATGTGAGCGTATCTGCCAGCACCATGCGGCCTTCAGCATCCGTGTGCATGATTTCAATCGACATGCCGTTTAATGCTGTCACGATGTCATTTTGTTTATAGGCGCCAGGACTGATATGGTTTTGTGCAATCGCCAGCCAGCAGTCAATTTTGACCGGCAATTCCATTTTGCTAGCGGCTAACAGAATTCCGAGTGCGACCGCGGAGCCATTCATGTCTTCATGCATGCCAAGCATATATTTCGCTGGTTTCAGGTTATGACCGCCGGTATCAAAGCAAATACCTTTGCCGATGACTGCAACATGTTTCTTTGCCAGTGCCGGTTGGTAGGTGAGATGCACAATTGCCGCGTCTTGCGGGTCAGAGCCTTGTCCTACTGCAACAAACGCACCGGCACCGATTTCTTTGAGTTTCTGCATGTCGAACTCTTCATGTTGCCAGCCATGTTGTTTGGCGAGTTCGCTAATTTTTTTACGGTAGTTTGTAGGGGTCAAATCATTGGGGGGGGTGGTTGTTAATTGCCTGCACAGCGTATTGCCTGCCACACGTGCATTTACAAAGTTGAAATCATGGTCTGCCTGGTATCCGAACAGGTCTATATTCTTTAAGTTACTTTTTGCATGGTCTTTTTTACGGTTTGTTAGCTGGGCAGCGTTCGCGGTCAGTACATAATAGGCTGCGCAGGCATTGATGCTGCGCATGGTTTCGCTGCCATAAACGCACAGTGCTATTTTCTCCGGCTGCTCTTCGATAATCTGTTTTATGGCTTTCCGCAGTAGCGTGTGGCGCTGGAATGGTGCCAGATTTTCATTCAGAATTATGAAACTTGCCAGTCCGCCATTAGGTAAATCTACAGAAAGCGGTGATTTTGCCAGGTCTTTATATTCTTTCTTGATTCTATTTAATTTTGTAAATAAAGCCTGTGAAAATGGCATATTTTGGTCTTCATTTTCCGGCAAGATAAAAAGTGCATGTTGGTAGCTATTAAGTGTACTTTCAGTGGAATTGGCTACATTTTGTGTTAATTTTATTGACATTTGTTATCCTGTAATTTGTGTGGGAATGATGTTATTCGGCACGTACTAACTGCTTTGAAAATACGAGTAAACTTGACCAAAACCCCTAAAAAAGACACACTACGGTTTTATAAAAAACTTTAATTACATCGCATCCGCATGGTGCTGTGTATTCAGACACGCAGTATTTGATTTTGTTACTTTTAGTCTATGGGTAATTATACCCATCCAAGTAAAGGCATGAAGGCTAAATTTATTCCACAAATACCGCAACACGGAGTCCTAACTGAATGTCATTGAACACAAATTTGAACAGTCCAGATATTGATAGTCAAGAAACCCAAGAGTGGCTTGATGCATTGATGGCCGTTATTGAAAACGAAGGCCCCGAGCGCGCGCACTTTTTGATTGAGTCGATGATCGACAAGGCTCGCCGTACAGGTGTTAACCTGCCGTATAACGCGACTACCGCTTACTTAAATACCATTCCTACGCATTTGCAGGATAAGTTGCCGGGCGATCCTGAAATGGAACGCCGCATCCGCGCCCTGGTGCGCTGGAACGCGATTATGACCGTGCTGCGTGCCAATGAAAAATCACCGGGTGTAGGCGGACATATCGCCAGTTTCCAGTCCGCAGCGACTCTTTATGATACTGGCTTTAACTATTTTTTCCGCGCACCTAACGAGAACTTTGGCGGCGACTGTGTTTATTTCCAGGGACATTCTTCACCGGGCGTTTATGCGCGCGCTTTTCTTGAAGGCCGTATTACCGAAGAGCAGATGGACAATTTCCGTCAGGAAACCGGCGGCAATGGTTTGCCAAGCTATCCGCACCCATGGCTGATGCCAGATTTCTGGCAATTCCCGACCGTTTCCATGGGCTTAGGCCCGTTGGCCGGTATTTATCAGGCGCGTTTCCTGAAGTACCTGCATGATCGTGGTATTGCTGATACCAGTGACCGTAAGGTATGGGTATTCTGCGGTGACGGCGAGATGGATGAGCCTGAGTCATTAGGTGCTATTTCACTGGCAGTTCGTGAAAAACTGGATAACCTGATTTTTGTGATCAACTGTAACTTGCAGCGCTTGGATGGCCCTGTGCGCGGTAACGGCAAGATTATCCAGGAACTGGAATCTGATTTCAGGGGTTCAGGCTGGAATGTGCTGAAAGTCATCTGGGGTTCTTACTGGGATCCTCTGTTGGCGATGGATAAAGACGGCCTGCTCAAGAAACGCATGGAAGAGTGCGTAGACGGTGAATATCAGAACTTCAAGCAAAAAGGCGGTGCTTACACACGTGAACACTTCTTTGGTAAATATCCGGAGCTGAAAGCCATGGTAGCAGCCATGAGTGACCAGGATATATGGCGCCTGAACCGTGGCGGCCATGATCCGCATAAAGTATTCGCAGCTTACAATGCCGCTGTAAATCATAAAGGCCAGCCTACAGTAATTCTTGCCAAGACCGTTAAGGGTTATGGCATGGGCGAAGCTGGCGAAGGCCAGAACACCACCCATCAGCAAAAGAGCATGGATATCGAGTCACTTAAGAAATTTCGTGATCGTTTCGACCTGCCATTGACTGATACGCAAGTCGAGAGCCTGAGTTTCTACAGACCGGCTGAAGACTCACCGGAAATGAAATACATGGCTGAACGCCGTGCAGCGATGGGTGGATTTGTACCGCAGCGCCGCCGCAAAGGTAACGAACTGACCGTTCCGCCGCTGTCGGCTTTCGAGAACATGCTTGGCGCTACGGGTGAGCGTGAGATTTCTACCACCATGGCATTTGTGCGTATCCTGTCTACCTTGGTGCGTGATAAGCAGTTAGGTAAGTATGTAGTGCCGATTGTGCCGGATGAAGCACGTACTTTCGGTATGGAAGGCATGTTCCGCCAGCTTGGTATTTATGCAAGCCAAGGGCAGCTTTACGAGCCACAGGATTCAGATCAGGTGATGTTCTATAAAGAATCCAAAGATGGCCAGATCCTGGAAGAAGGCATTAACGAGGCGGGCGCATTCTCCAGCTGGCTGGCAGCGGCGACATCTTACTCGGTAACCGGTAAACAGATGATCCCGTTTTACATCTACTACTCGATGTTCGGTTTCCAGCGTATCGGCGACTTGGCATGGCTGGCGGGCGACTCCCGTGCGCGCGGCTTCCTGCTGGGTGCAACCGCAGGACGTACTACCCTGAACGGCGAAGGTTTGCAGCATGAGGATGGCCATAGTCATTTGATGTCGGCAACAATTCCGAATTGCGTGTCTTATGACCCGACATTTGCGTATGAATTGGCTGTGATCATTCAGGATGGCTTGCGTCGTATGGTGCAGAACCAGGAAGATGTCTACTACTACATTACCTTGATGAATGAAAACTACAGCCATCCGGAAATGCCGAAGGGGTCTGAAGAAGGCATCCTGAAAGGCATGTACAGCTTCAGCAAATCCAAAGCCAAGGGTGAGCGTGTGCAGTTGATGGGTAGCGGTGTAATCCTGCGTGAAGTGATTGCGGCCGCTGAATTGCTTGAGAACGACTGGGGTATCGCTGCTGACGTGTGGAGTGCGCCAAGTTTCACTGAATTGCGCCGCGAAGGCCTGGACTGCGATCGCTGGAACATGCTGAATCCGGACAAACCGCAAAGAATAAGCTATGTTGCACAATGCCTGAAAGATGCAAAAGGCCCTGTGATTGCTTCTACCGATTACATGAAGAGCTTTGCAGAACAGATTCAGCGTTTTGTACCCAATAGATTTGTAGCGCTTGGTACAGATGGCTTCGGTCGTTCAGATAGCCGTGAAGCGTTACGTGACTTCTTTGAAGTGAATAAATACTACGTTGTGGTTGCAGCATTGAAAGCTTTGAGTGATGACGGAAAACTGCCGGCTGCCAAAGTGGCAGAAGCGGTTAAAAAATACAGCTTAGATTCCAACAAGCCAAACCCAACGACAGTTTAAGGAAACACACAGATGGCAGTTCAAGACATATTCGTCCCTGATATCGGTAATTTCGATAGCGTGGATGTCATTGAAGTATTAATAAAAGCAGGCGATACCATTGCCAAAGATGATTCGCTGATGACGGTTGAGTCTGATAAAGCGTCTATGGATATTCCGGCGCCGTTTGCAGGTGTGGTGAAAGAAGTAAAAATTAAAGTGGGCGACAAAGCAGCACAAGGCACTTTAATTCTGACCATGGATGTCAGTGACACTGCAGCCGCTGTGGAGCCGGTTGCACCTGCCAAGGCAGAGCCTGCAGCGCAGGCGCCTAAAGCTGCAATTCCAGAGCCTACCCGACCAGCGCCGGAGCCACCCAAACCAATCGCCCCGGTTCATCAACCGGCACCGGTTGGCGAGAGTGTGGTTGTGGCGCCCGGCAAGCTGTCTCATGCCAGCCCTTCTATCCGTCGCTTTGCGAGGGAGTTGGGTGTAAATCTGGCGCTGGTGAAAGGCACCGGCCCTAAAAATCGCATTCTGCAAAGTGATGTGCAAGGCTATGTAAAAGGTGAGCTGGCGAAGCCGCGTACCGAAAACATGGGTGCCGGTGTCAGCAGCCTGGCAGCGTTACCAATGCCGGTCATCGATTTCAGCCAGTTTGGCGCGATTGATACCAAGCCTTTGTCACGCATCAAAAAACTGTCTGGCGCTAACCTGCACCGTAACTGGGTGACGGCGCCGCATGTGACCCAGTTTGATGATGCCGATATTACGGATCTTGAAGATTTCCGTAAGTCCATGCAGGGCGAAGCTGAGAAGCGCGGTGTCAAGCTCACGATGCTGGCCTTCCTGATCAAGGCTTCAGTGAATGCGTTAAAAGCTTATCCTAACTTTAATGCTTCACTGTCACCGGATGGCGATAGCCTGATCCTGAAAAACTACTTCAATATCGGTTTTGCCTGTGATACGCCTGATGGCCTGGTGGTGCCGGTAGTACGTGATGTGCATCAGAAAGATGTGCTGGATATTGCACGTGACCTGGGAGAGCTTTCTGCCAAAGCGCGTGAGCGCAAGCTGAAGGTTGAAGAGATGCAGGGCGGTTGTTTCACAATCTCAAGTCTGGGCGGTATCGGCGGTACGATGTTTACCCCGATTATCAACTGCCCTGAAGTAGCGATTCTGGGCGTATCCCGCTCATCCATGCAGCCGGTATATGATGCAAAAACCAAGACATTTGAACCGCGCCTGATTTTGCCGATGTCACTTTCATATGACCATCGTGTGATCGATGGCGCTGACGGTGCACGCTTCACCAGCCATATGCGCATGATGCTGAGTGACGTAAGAAGGTTGCTGCTGTAATTATTGCAGGCAGTGAAAAGGGTGCGAAATTCGCGCCCTTTTTATTTAATGGATTGAATGTTTTATTGCTGTGACTGATAGTGCGATTGTGCAGCCAATGACGGTGAGTGGCACCGTTTAATGATAAAATCGCAGCAAATAACCAAAGTTTAGAGCAAGGGATAGGCATGAGTAATTTAGTTGAAGTATTGGTACCTGACATCGGCAACTTTGATAGCGTTGATGTGATTGAAGTGCTGGTTAAAGCAGGTGATGTGATTGCGGAAGAAGATTCCCTGATTACGGTAGAGTCTGATAAAGCCTCTATGGACATTCCATCCTCCCATGCCGGTACGGTAAAAGAGGTTAAAGTTAAGGTTGGCGACAAGATTGCAAAAGACACTTTGATTTTACTGGTAGAGGCGGAAGCTGCGGTTGCTGCGACACCGGCTATCACTGAAGCGCCTGTATCTGCTCCGGCTGCACAGGCAGCAGCAACTCCAGCGCCTGTTGCCGCAGCTGTTGGCAATAGCGATATCAATACGCAAGTGGTTGTCTTAGGTTCTGGCCCAGGCGGTTACACTGCGGCTTTCCGTGCCGCAGATTTGGGCAAACAAGTGGTACTGATTGAGCGTTATTCAACCTTGGGCGGCGTTTGCCTGAACGTCGGTTGCATTCCATCAAAAGCACTGTTGCACACGGCTAAAGTGATTACCGAGGCTGAAGAATCTGCGCATCATGGCTTGAAGTTTGGCGCCCCTCAGGTGGATCTGGAGCAGCTGCGTAACTGGAAAGCGAACGAAGTGGTGGGCAAGCTCACAGGCGGCCTGGCAGCAATGGCGAAGCAGCGCAATGTTACTGTGGTGCAGGGTGTCGGTAAATTCACCAGCCCTAACCAGATTGCCGTAACGGCGGCTGACGGCAAAGTGACCACGGTCGGTTTCGAAAATGCAATTATCGCTGCCGGTTCGCAGGCAACCAAGTTCCCAGGGGTTGCGGCGGATGAGCGCATCATGGATTCTACCGGCGCATTAGCCTTGGCAGATGTACCTAAACGCATGCTGGTAATCGGCGGCGGTATTATCGGCCTGGAAATGGGTACGGTTTACGATGCACTGGGTACCAAAGTGAGTGTTGTTGAGTTTACTGATGGCTTGATTCAGGGCTGCGACCGCGATTTAGTACGCCCACTGCAAAAGCGTATGGAAAAACGTTTTGAAAGCATCATGCTCAATACCAAAGTGGCCAGCATGGAACCTAAAGCAGATGGTATTCATGTGGCATTTGAAGGCGTTAACGGCAATGCGGATGCACCTAAAGGTGTGGAAGTGTATGACCGGGTACTGGTTTCTATCGGCCGTAGACCTAACGGTAAAAACATCGGCGCTGAAAATGCGGGCGTAGCGGTGGATGACTATGGCTTCATTAACGTGGATAAACAGATGCGCACTAACGTGCCGCATATCTTTGCGATCGGCGATATTGTCGGCCAGCCTATGCTGGCGCACAAAGCAACACATGAAGCGAAAGTGGCGGCTGAAGTGATTGCCGGTGAAAAAGTTGAATTCGTTGCCTCCGTGATTCCATCAGTGGCTTATACCGACCCGGAAGTGGCATGGGTAGGTGTTACGGAAATCGAAGCCAAAGCCAAAGGCATCGCCATTGAAAAAGCCAGCTTCCCGTGGGCAGCCAGCGGCCGTGCGCTGTCTATCGCACGTACCGAAGGCACTACCAAGCTGATTTTCGATAAAGAAACCCATCGCGTGATCGGTGCCGGTATCGTTGGCACCAATGCCGGTGAATTACTGGCTGAAGCCGTGCTGGCGATTGAAATGGGTGCTGATGCACATGACCTGGGGCTGACTATCCATGCCCACCCGACTTTATCTGAAACGGTCTGTTTTGCCGCCGAGATGAAAGAAGGCACGATTACTGACCTCTACATTAAAAAGCGTTAGAATCATTTCATCATCATTGATAGGAGTAGCGTTATGCAATCTTTAAGTCATTTAAGCAGATTGGAAAAAGTGCGCATGATCAATGATCTTTGGGATGATTTAACCCATGATGCCGAATATGTTCAATCGCCTGGCTGGCATGAGCAGGCGCTTGAAGAAACCCGGCAGCAACTGGCTAATGGAGAAATTGATAGTCTAGATTGGGATGAAGCTAAGCAGATTCTGCGTAATAAGCTTAAATGAAGATTCAGCTATTACGCACAGCAGTTGATGACATTGCACTTGCGCAAACGTTTTATGAACAGCAGCAAAATGGTTTAGGTGTTTATTTTTAGGATGCCATTTTTTCTGATATAGACGCTTTGATTTTATATGCCGGTGTTCATGTGCAGGTTTTTGGATTTTACCGGGCGCTTTCAAAAACTTTTCCCTACGCAATATATTACAAACTGAATGAAAAAACTGTTGTAGTTTGGCGTGTGCTGGATTGCAGGGCGAAACCTTCCAATTTAAAAAGAAAATTAAAAGATTAAATGTCAGCTTCCGACTTCATAACAGCGCTTACACAGCTTATGCCTAAAGACAGGGTCTATACCGACCCTGTGGATTGCTACGCTTATGCTTATGATAATTCCCGTAATTATCATGCGCCGATTGCGGTGGTGTTTCCGCTGGATATTGAGGAAGTGCAAAGCGTTATCCGGCTGTGTAATCTTCATCAGGTGCCGGTGGTGCCGCGAGGCCGCGGTACGGGCACGGCGGGTGGCAGCGTGCCGGAATCCGGCGGTGTTGCGCTTTCGCTGGAGCGTATGAATCGCATCATCAGCGTTGACCCGGACAACCGCATGGCGATTGTTGAGCCGGGTGTGTTGAATCAGGAACTGCAGGATGCGATTAAACCAGCAGGTTTCTTTTGGCCGCCAGACCCATCGAGTGCAGCCTATTGCAGTATCGGCGGTAATCTGGCCACCTGTGCGGCTGGACCGCATGCGGTCAAGTATGGCGTCGCACGTGACCACATTCTGGGTTTGAAAGCCGTTACCGGTAATGGCGACATTATTAAAACCGGCTGTTATACCAGCAAGGGCGTGGTCGGTTACGATTTAACCCGGCTGCTGGTAGGCTCTGAAGGCACACTGGCTGTCATTGTTGAGGCAACACTCAAATTAACCCCGCTGCCGAAATATACCGGTGGTTTGACCGCGGAGTTCGTAGATACCGAAAGCTGTGCCAAGGCGATTGCAGCCATCATGGCGCAGCCTTATACCCCGAGTGCGCTGGAATTTCTGGATAACGGCGCTTTGAATCTGATCCGCAGCCGGCATAGCAACCTACTGCCGGAAAATGCCAGGGCTTACCTGATGATCGAGGTCGATGGCTCGCAGCAGGAAATAACAGAGGCGACGGAAGCTATTTTGCAGGCGTGCCAGGTGGCGGGTTTGATTGAAGCCAAGCCAGCGCATGACACCAAGGCGTTATGGGCGGCGCGCAAAGCATTATCGCCGCTGCTGAAAGATATTGCCCCTAAAAAGATCAATGAAGACATTGCGGTACCGGTTTCACATCTGCCGGCTTTATTGACCGGGCTGGAAAAGCTGGCGGCACAGTACCGCATTTCAAACGTGAATTTCGGTCATGCCGGTAACGGCAATATCCATGTGAACCTGTTGGTGAACCCGGATAATGTCGATGAAATGAAACGGGCTTATGCGTGCCTGGATGAAGTGTTCAGCCTGGTGCTGTCATTGCAGGGCACATTATCCGGTGAGCATGGCGTAGGTATGGCAAAACGCCCATTTGTACCACGTGAGATTGATGCAACGACCATGCAGTTGATGAAATCTCTGAAGCTGACTTTTGACCCGAATAATGTACTGAATCCGGGTAAGCTGTTTCCATAGTTTACTTGTCAGCCTTGTTTGTTTGCCTTGCTTACTGGCAGCTGACTTCTTTTAATTCTGCCTCAGGAAAATCCGGTTTTAATTTTTTCAGCCTGGTAACATCGTTTTCGGACATGTTGTTCAATGCAAGGCTGTGATGTCCTTGACCGTTGTTGCGCAGGGTTTTTTCCAGGTTATTAATCCCTTTCTCGCGCAGTTCCCGAATCAGCTTGTCAGCCAGCTGTTCGTCTCCAAAAATACCGAATGAAATAGCGTTCTTCCATTTTTCTTCCTGCACCACAAACAGATCGTCAACGCCGAGCGCCTTGAATTCTGCGGCTTTCTTCTGTGCTTCGGCCGCTGTCTTTAGCGGTGCCTTGTAGACCCAGTATCGTTTGGGCTGGTCTGAGTTTTCTTCTTTTGCGGTGGCCTGAAGGGCGATTTTAGTTAAGGCTTTTTGTGCTTTTAAAAGACTGGCGTCAGAGAAAATGCCCCACTGAAAACACATGGCTGCAGGCTGGGGTGCAATGACCGCTTGTGGCTCAATGACAGGAGGGGATGGTTCTGCTTTTTTAGGCAGGCTATCGATTTCGGCCTGCGACAGCAGTTTGATTTTATCCGGGTGAATCTCTGTCAGTTTGATTTCCGGTTTACCGGGCAATATATAACCAATGTTGAAATAGGCCAGCAAGCCTATGTTGATGAGTGCCGATAACCATAAAAAACGTTTCATTGCATGTCACTTTATATTTTTTTATATATTTTGTATTTTTATTATAAAGGTAATCAAGCTCAAGTATACAAGGCAGCCATGTTCAAGCTGCTGTTTGTTTCCCGCTGCATTAAGCTGAATATATGATTACGTTATGCAGTATTGTCCAGCAAAGCAGCCTGGGTGTCTACCATCGCAGCGTTTGCGGCTGCAAGGCTTGCACAGGCCGGCAGGCAGCCGTCCGGCTTGGCTTCCGTGGCAGTTCTGCGGCAACGCCTAGTCTTTACTGAGGCGCTTGTTCGACTTGGTTGAAACCATCCAGCAGATATAGGCCATTTAGCACCAGGTTGTCTATGATTACGGTCGGGTTGGTCACGCGGTCAGTGAGACAGCGCTGAATGACATCGGCATCACCGCCGCTCAGGATTATGAACGGCGTTTGCCAGCATTGCGTTTCCAATGCAGCGGCCATGCGCTCAATCGCACCGGTGATCGCATTCAGCGTACCGGCATCCATGGCTTGTGCTGTTGATTTGGCAAAAATATCGACAGGGGAATTTTCAGCGGATTCCTGCATGGTGTTGTGAAGCGGCAACTGTGCCGTGCCAAGGCCAAGACTCGCCTGCATCAGGCGAATCCCCGGCAGTATCATGCCGCCAAGGAACTCGCCTTGCTGCTTGCTACCTGCTACGCCATGCAGCGCATCTACCGTGACTGCCGTCCCGGCGTTAACCACTACACAGGCTGCATGCTTATTGTGCCAGGCGGCAATCAGTGCAGCCCAGCGGTCGGTGCCTAGCGTTTCAGGTTCGGTATAACCATTGGTGACATTGCAGGCCTCAGGGCCGGCCGTTACCCACAACACCAGCTGGTGATGTTTTGCCAGCAGTTTTTCAAGGCAGGCTGCATGCACTTTGCCGGCTACGTTGGAAATAATGACGCGTTCATAACCCAGCACCTTGGGGCTAAGGTCAATGCCTGATAACTGCTCATTGGCGCACACGCCATGATGGGTGATTTCACCATGCCGGTTAAATACTGCCCACTTGGTTCGGGTATTTCCGGCGTCTATAGTTAAAAGCATATTTTTTCCAGAAGCCTGTCTATTCAAAGTTTGCGGTCAAGGGTTTGGGTCAAAGGTTGCGTTTAGTTCACACATTTTCCATGTTCGCATGCGCCGATCAGCGCTATCAGGATTGCGGGGGCAAGCGCTTTTAAGCGCGTTAGTGTTTTAATGTAAAAACATCAGTCCGGCATTAACTGCATTCTATCACCAAGTGTTGCCGTGGCGATGCTGCAACACTTGTGCTAGGTCCCGCGCAGGCTGATCTCGCCGGATATGAAGCGCTGCATACCTGCTGCGGTTGTAACCAGCAGGCTGCCGTCTTCACTAATGCCTTTTACCACGCCGTGTATTTCACGGCCATCCGGCATCAGCATACGTACATTCTGTTCGTGGTAAGCGTGGTGCTGCGTCCATTCGTCACGTAATGCAGCAAAGCCGCCTTGCTCGAATACCGTCAATACATCGGCCAGGTGTTTCAGCAATGCAGCCAGCAAGTGGTTAGGGTTAAGTTCGCCATTAAACACACTTGCCAGGTCGGTCACCGGCTGGTCGATTTGCTGCTTTAGACTATCCGGCAGGTTGAGGTTGATGCCCATGCCGATCACCGCGGTACTCGGTCCCTCCATGTCACCCTGCAGCTCTATAAGAATACCCGCCAGTTTTTCACGGTTGACCAATACATCATTCGGCCATTTAAGCTGTGTACCGGTCATGCCAAGCTCATGCAGGCTGCGCATCAGCGCTATGCCTACGGCCAGACTCAGGCCGGATAATGCCGATGCCCCACATTGAAAGCGCCACAGCACAGAAAAAGTCAGGCTTGCGCCTAGCCCTGCATGCCAGCTACGGCCACGCCTGCCGCGGCCGCCGGTTTGCAGGTTGGCCGCAACGCAGGTGGCATGCAGGGCTGTGCCGATATTCTGCATGAGGTAACTGTTGGTAGAGGCCAGGTGCTCATGTACTTCTATATGCAGTGAGGTGCCATATTCATCAAGCGTGCTGGATATGGTTTGCGCATCAAGCAAAGTGACAGGCTGCGGTAGTTTGTAGCCGCGCCCCGGTACCGAAAAGATCTCGACGCCTAGTTGCCCTGCATATTGCAGGGCATTCCAGACCGTTGCGCGGCTCACGTTGAAATGGCGCGCTATCGCTTCACCGGAATGAAATTTTCCGTCTGCCAGCAGTTTTAAAATGGGAAAGGTGAGGGCGTTCATAACGGCAATGATTTTAGCATAGACGTTTCGGGCTCCATGTAATCAATTTCCTGCGCTAACCCATACAACACGGCAAGCTGGTGTAAAATAACGGTAACTTAAATTAAAACATGTTGCCATGTCATCTGAAAAAAACCCAAATAGCGCAGCAGCGCCAGCTTCCAACTTTATTCGCGCCATTATTGAAAAAGATTTAGGCCAAAACAGATACGCCGCCAAGAAATGGGCGGGCAATCCGGGGGATGCGCAGCACCACGAGGCTGGCCAGGTTGATTTTGCCAAAATCCGCACACGTTTTCCGCCGGAGCCGAATGGTTACCTGCATATTGGCCATGCCAAATCCATTTTCCTGAACTTTGGCCTGGCGCGTGATTTTGGCGGTATATGCCATATGCGTTTTGATGACACCAACCCGGAAAAAGAAAGCCAGGAATACGTAGACAGCATTTCAGACGGCGTAAAATGGCTGGGCTTCGGCTGGGAGAATCCAAGCCCGAACGGCACGGAGTCTAACCTGTATTTTGCCAGCGACTATTTTGATTTCATGTATCGCGCTGCTGAAAGCCTGATCGAGCATGGCTGTGCCTATGTCGATGAGCAAAGCGCGGATGAAATGCGCATTAACCGCGGTACGCTTACTGAGCCTGGTAAAAATTCGCCGTTCCGCAACCGTACCGAGGCTGAAAACCTGGCGCGTTTCCGCGAAATGCGCGATGGCAAGCATGCAGACGGCAGCATGGTGCTACGCGCCAAAATCGACATGGCGTCACCCAACATCAACATGCGCGACCCGGCGATCTACCGTGTGCGCCGTGCGCATCACCACAATACCGGCGATAAATGGTGCATCTACCCGATGTACACGTTTGCGCACCCGGTTGAAGATGCGCTGGAGCGTGTTACGCACTCAATCTGCACGCTGGAATTTGAAGACCAGCGCCCATTCTACGACTGGCTGCTGGAGCGCCTGGCCGATGCCGGCTTGCTGGCGCATCCGCTGCCTAAGCAATACGAGTTCGCGCGTTTGAACCTGACTTATGTCGTGCTTTCAAAACGTAAGCTGATTCAGCTGGTAGAAGAAAAACACGTAACCGGCTGGGATGACCCGCGTCTGCCGACGCTGGCCGGTGCGCGCCGCCGCGGCTACACTGCGGCCGGTTTCAGGCTGTTTACCGACCGCATCGGCGTCAGCAAAGCTGATTCATGGATCGAATACACCATACTTGAAGACTGCATGCGCGAAGTACTTAATGTGGAAGCGGAGCGCCGCATTGCCGTGCTCGACCCGATCAAGCTGGTGATCGATAATTATCCGCAAGGTCAGTCAGAAGACTGTTTTGCACCTAACCATCCATTAAAACCGGAGTTGGGAAAACGTACCGTGCAGCTGTCAAAAGAACTGTGGATCGAGCGTGAAGACTTTATGGAAGAACCAAGCAAAGGCTTCTTCAGGCTCACGCCGGGCGGCATGGTTCGCCTGCGCTATGGTTATGTAGTGCAATGCACCGGCTGCGAAAAAGATGCAAACGGCAATGTCACCGTGGTGCATTGCGAATACCTGCCTGATACCAAATCCGGCACCCCGGGTTCAGATAGCATTAAGGTTAAAGGCAACATCCACTGGGTATCGGCCGCACATGCTTACGAGTGTGAAGTGCGCCTGTATGACCGCTTGTTTAAAGAAGCGAACCCTGGTGGCGGTGACCGCGACTTTCTGGATGACATCAACCAGAACTCCGTACAACTGATTACTGCACAGTTGGAGCAAAGCCTGCGCGATGCAAAAGCGGAAGACAGCTTCCAGTTTGAGCGTCATGGCTACTTTGTGGCCGACAGCAAAGACAGCGTAACAGGCAAGCCGGTATTCAACCGTACCGTGACGTTGCGGGATGCTTGGCAGAAGTAGCGATGCAGCGTGTAGACCTGGCAAAGGCTTATTGCTTACTTAACCATGGTCCTACCATTCTTGTGACTTCCGCGCATGCCGGCAGCCGCAACATCATGGCTGCCGCATGGAATGTGCCGCTGGATTTTAACCCGCCCAGGGTGATTGTAGTCATCGACAAAAACACCTATACGCGCGAGCTGGTTGAAGCATCCGGTACGTTTGCGATTAACGTGCCGTGCGTGGCGCAGATCGATACCGTGTATAAGGTCGGCGGCAGTTCCGGCCGTGATTTGGATGATACCGATAAATTCGCGCTGTACGGGCTGCAAACTTTCCCCGCTGAAAAAATCTCCGCGCCGCTGCTCACAGGCTGTGTGGCGTGGCTGGAATGTAAAGTGATCCCTGAGCCGCATAACCAGGGCGCTTATGATCTGTTTATTGCCGAAGTGGTGGCTGCCTATGCAGATGAGCGCGTGTTTTCGCAAAATGCACATGGACAGTATCGCTGGCATTTCGAAGGACATGATGAGCTACGTACCATTCACCATGTGGCGGGCGGCAGTTTTTTTGCCGCCGGTGCCATGTATCAGGCTGGTCATTCCGGTTAAAGTTTGTTACGGTAACAATTTCCTTGCAGAAATGCCTTCATGAAAAAAACGCGCTTACATGGTCGCAGAAAGCATCACGCTAAGAAAAGCGGCATGCCGCCAGGCTCCCTGGTATATGTGGGGCCGGGGGATGAGGATGTGACCAAGCTGGCATCGCCCAAGCTGACTTTGATCAGCTATGATGCTGCCGGCCTGCGCGAAAGCATCATTAATGTCGATGATCTTGCTGCGCTGGATTTAGAAGGTGCAGACAAGCTGTGGCTGAATGTGCATGGAATCCACGATGCCGCTCTAATAAAACAGATTGGCCTGGTATTCGGGCTGCATCCGCTAGTACTTGAAGACATCCTGAATACGGAGCAGCGCCCCAAACTGGATGAATATCCCAAGTATCTATTCTTGGAAACGCGGCATTTCTATTACGAAAAAGAAACCTTATCCGTCAGTTCCGAGCAGATCAGCATGGTGCTTGGGCATCATTTCCTGCTGACGTTTCAGGAGCGCTCGACCGGTGCGTTTGCCCAAGTGCGGGAGCGCCTGCGTGCCGATCATTCACCAATGCGCGGGTTGGGGCTGGATTATCTGGCTTATTCGCTGCTGGACAGTATTGTTGATAAATATTTCAATGTGCTGGAGGCGATGGGGGATGACAGCGAAGCGCTGGAAGACGCCTTGCTTGCCAAGCCGAACATCACACAATTGCACAGTATCCACCAGTTAAAACGTGCAAGTATCGAGCTGCGGCGTGTGGTGTGGCCGATGCGCGAAGTGGTTAATCACCTTACGCGTAATGAAAGCGGTTTTTTCAAGGCCGGCACCATTCCTTACCTGCGCGATGTCTACGACCATACGGTCAACTTCATTGAATCCCTGGAATCCATCCGGGATAGCCTGGGCGGGCTGATGGACATTTACATGACCAGTGTCAGTAACCGCGTGAACCTGGAAGTGCGCGCATTAACCGTGGTTGCCATGCTGTTTATGCCGGCTACCCTGATTGCCGGTATTTTCGGTATGAACTTTCACTATATCCCGTGGATTGCCGACCCTAATGGCTTCTGGTGGGCAATGGCGGTCATGGGCGGCATTGCGCTGTTCATGCTGATGATTTTCTGGCGCAGGCAGCTACTGAGCAGCAAGAGTTAAGTAGGGCTGAATCGCTCGCAGAGCCGCTTGCATAGTAGCGTTATTCACCTTTCACCGATTGCTCATGCCTATTTAATCAATTGTGCGTATTTGGCCCTTATTTTCGCAGCCTTGGGGGCGGCCACCGCCATGCAGTATGGCTGGAATGGGTTGTTGGCAAAGTAATACTGGTGGTAATCCTCCGCCGGGTAAAATGTTTCAGCGCCGTTTACCTGCGTCACGACCGGGCTTGGCCAGATTCCCTCGGCATTCAGCCTGTGGATCATGGCAATGGTTGCTGTTTTCTGCTTATCATCCTGGCAAAACACCGCAGAGCGGTATTGCGTACCGACATCATTGCCCTGGCGGTTTAATGTGGTGGGGTCATGCGACACAAAAAATATTTCAAGCAGCGTTTCAAAATCAACTACGGATGCATCAAATGTGATCTGGATCGCTTCGGCATGACCGGTGTCGCCGTTACAGATCTGCTTATAAGTCGGGTTGGCCGTGTGGCCGCCTATATAGCCGGAAACCACTTTGCTGACGCCTTTCAGCTGGCTGAAAACCGGTTCGGTGCACCAGAAGCAACCGCCCGCGAATACTGCAATTTTTTCGTTATTCATTTTGTTACCTGCCTTGATTTGTATGGATGCTGATTTTAAGTCCAACAATATTTAATTGTTTTACCTTAGTCAGTTTAATTGAGCAAAGATTACAATTTAAGTATGAAATTAAATGCACTGAATTTAAATGCACTTTACGTCGACTTCAACTCCTACTTTGCATCCGTGGAGCAGCAATTGGTGCCGGCGCTGCGCGGGAAGCCGGTCGGTGTGCTGGCCGTCATGGCAGAAACCACCTGCTGCATTGCCGCCAGTTACGAGGCAAAGGCATTTGGCGTTAAAACCGGAACGATAGTCAGCGATGCGCGCAAAATGTGCCCCGGCATCATTTTTGTAGAGGCGCGCCCGCCGGTTTATGTGCAATACCACCATCAGCTGGTTGAAATGGTTGAAAGCTGTGCGCACGTAGAAAAAGTGCTTTCGATAGACGAAATGGTATGTAAGCTGACCGGCAGCCAGCAACTGCCGGAAAACGCGCTGAAGCTGGCTGCAAAAATCAAACAGGTCATTGCCGCTAATGCGGGTGATTACATTAAATGCTCGATCGGTATCGCCCCCAATACTTTCCTGGCGAAAGTGGCTTCCAATATGCAGAAGCCGGATGGCTGCGTGCTGATTGAGCCGCACGAGCTGCCACAGCGTTTGTATGGGCTGAAATTACGAGACCTGAACGGCATCGGCAAGCAGATGGAAGCACGCTTGAATCGTTATAAAATCACGACCGTTGAGCAGTTGTATGCAGCAAACCGTCAGCAGCTGCAAACCGCGTGGGGCAGTGTTGAAGGTGAGCGCATGTATGACAAGCTGCGCGGAATTGAACCGCATTACGTCAAAAATGCACGCAGCAGCCTTGGGCATTCCCATGTGCTGCCGCCTGAGCAGCGCAATGAGCCCGGCGTGAGGGCGGTGCTGCACCGCCTGCTGCAAAAAGCCTGCATGCGTATGCGCAGCTATGATTTGTTAGCCTCGCGCATCAGCGTAAAAATCAAGTTCCGCAATATGCCGAGCTGGCTCATGGAAAGCGCGCTTTCACCGACCGACAACACTTTGCAGCTGATCAATGCGCTTGAGCAGTTTTTGCAGCATTACCCTCAAACCAGGCATGAGCCTTATGCGGTGGGCGTGTCTTTTTCAGGTCTGGTCACAGCCGAAGAGGCCGCGCGTGACCTGTTCCAGATTACCCCGCTGGAAAACGTGCAGAAACTTAATAAGGCGATTGATACCTTGAACCTGAAGTTCGGTAAAAATACCATCTACTTTGGCGGCGCACATGAAGCCCTGAAAGATGCCCCCATGCGCATTGCATTCAATCACATTCCGGATCTGGTCGTGGAAGGTGATGAGGTCGACGATGGCTCATGAAAACCATGAGTTACAAATATTAACAACTCTCCTGTAAGCCAGATTCAGTTAAGCCCCGTTGAACGGCTACCTGCATGATTCACAAAGATGCAGAAACCGATAGTCAGGTTTAATTTTAGGTGTGCAAATAGCTTGATAAAAACAGGCAATAAAGGAGAAGTTAAATGCGTAGTTTCGAGTTGAACGTTGTAAATGCTTTGCGAGTATCCGTACTGGCGCCAGCTTGTGTGGCAGCTGCATTTGCAACGCCGGCACTGGCAGATGACCAGTATATGGACACTGCCCGGGTGCTTTCAGTGACGCCGCAGACAGAACGTGTGAGTGTGCCGCGTGAGGAATGCCGCACAGAATATCAGCAGCAGAGTTACAGCCGTGATGGCGATCGTTCAATTGCCGGTGCCGTTATCGGCGGTGTTGCAGGCGGCTTGCTAGGCAGTACCGTCGGTCGTGGCAGTGGCCGTGTAGCGGCAGCTGCGGTTGGCGCCGGCGTAGGTGCCATTGCGGGTGACCGTATCGCCAATAATCGAAACAATGTGGTGACGACACGCGCGGTGCCGGTGCAATCCTGCTATCAGGTTGATAACTGGCAGACAGTGACATCCGGCTATCTGGTGACGTACGAATATAACGGCAGAACCTACAATACGGTGACTGTGGAGCCTCCGGGCCGATATATTGATGTCAATGTAGCGGTTGCGCCGAATAGCCGGGTAGTATCACAAGCAGGTTATATGGAGCCGGCATATTACGAAAAACCGGGTAAACGTAAAGGCCATGGTAAATATCGTGACTGGGATGACAGGGATGACCGCGACTACCGTGATGCTTACCGTTATTATTAGGGAGCGCTGATTCAATCGTCATTGCATACCCGTATAGGGCATCCCCATCAAACGAAGCTACTAAAGTAACCTGTTTGATGTGAAGGAGCTTGGCAATTCGGAATTTCTTTTTAGAACAGAACATTGGATTGCCGCGCTTCGCTCGCAATGACAGATTTATGCCGTAAATGACCCCGGCAGCTTTAACAGGCTGCCGGGTTTTTTATGGCTTTTCACTCAGATTTATCCCCGTTGCAACCACTTGCAAGTAAAATTGCAGGTAATCTAATTTATGCAAATGAACCCCGTGAAACTTACTGTAGATTGCGCTTTGAGCAATAGCCTGCTCGCCCTAGCTGGCGAAAGTGCTTTGGCGCGCCTGCTGTCAAAGGCAAATGTCAGGCTGCTGGATTTGCCGCTGGAGGCGGTCACCTGTATTCAGCATGGGCTGGCAGCCAGCCCGGATTATCCAATCGCGCCCATTGCAGCGCATGCGGATGGCCTGGCAGTGGGCGATGCCTACTGGCTGCGCGCGGATCCGGTGCATCTGCTTTTGCAGCGCGACAGCTTCAGCATGAGCGAGCCTGTGCCCATGCCGGTGACGCACGATCATGCCGAACTGATGATCGCTACCTTGAACCGGCATTTCAGCCAGGATGGCATGCGGTTCTTTACCGGTAGATCCGGCGCGTGGTATGTCCGCCTGGACAAAGTTCCTCAGATACAGACTACCTTGCCCTGTGCGGCCATGGACAGGAATATCTATCCATGCATGCCGCAGGGTGCTGATGCTTCGGCCTGGGTTTCATACCTGAACGAAATTCAAATGCTGCTGCATGACCACTCGGCCAATATGCAGCGTGAATCCGGGCATCAGCCTGTGATCAATAGCGTATGGTTTTCCGGCGGCGGTGTAATGCCGCAGCAGCCGGCCGAACACGACATTGACCGGTTTGTGGCAGGCAGCCAGTTTTACCTTGGCCTTGCACAGTGGTCCGGCGTGGCGGTACAGGCTGTGCCGCCACTGGCGGAACTGTTGCAGCACACCGGTGGTAGCCTGCATGTGCGGCTGGAGTTGCCAGGGCAGCATCTGTCTGATGATATGAATTTTGCAGTGATATATGATGCGTTAAACGCAGGCGGAATCAGGCAGCTTACATTGAACCTGGGTTGCTATGAGAAAACGCTGGTGGCCGCACTGCGGCCGGTAGATACCTATAAATTCTGGCGCAGCAGTCAACCTATCGGTACTTACTTTAAAAGTGACAGTTTAAAATGACAGTAATCAAACAGCGCCCCGTTTCGCAGATTGCAGCCGATTATTTACAAAGCGCCGGCCTGACGCCGCTGATGTCACGCCTTTTTGCCGCACGCGGTGTGGCGGATATTGCGCAGGTTTCCGTTAACTTGAGTGGTTTGCTGCCACCGCATACGCTCACCAATAATCGCAGGATGGCTCAATTGCTGGCGGATGCGATCCAGGCCGGCAAAAAACTGCTGGTGATTGGCGATTACGATGCTGATGGCGCTACAGCTACCGCAGTTGCCGTTAAGGGCTTGCGTGCGTTCGGTGCCGATGTAGGCTTTCTGGTGCCGAATCGTTTTGAATACGGGTACGGCCTGACGCCGGAAATCGTAGCGCTCGCAGCCGCACAGAAACCGGATCTGATCATTACCGTGGATAACGGGATTGCCAGTGTTGATGGTGTGGCTGCTGCCAATGCGCTTGGCATGCAGGTGCTGATTACCGATCACCATTTGCCTGGGCAGGAAACCCCGCAGGCGGCCTGCATCATCAATCCGAATCAGCACGGCTGCAGCTTTGCCAGCAAGAATCTGGCAGGGGTGGGCGTCATGTTTTATGGGTTGCTGGCCTTGCGTGCGGAATTCCGTGAGCGCGGCATTTATGCTCAGCAGCCGGAGCCTAACCTTACGGAGCTGCTTGACCTGGTAGCCCTGGGTACGGTGGCGGATCTCGTGAAGCTGGATGAGAATAACCGCATACTGGTAGAGCAGGGCTTACGCAGGATACGCGCCGGTGCCTGCAGCGATGGCATCACTGCCTTGCTGCGGATCGCCGGCCGTGAGCCTGCAAAAACCACGGCGCAGGATTTGGGTTTTTATGTGGGGCCTCGCTTGAATGCCGCAGGGCGCCTGGATGATATGACGCTTGGGATTCAGTGCCTGCTTGCCGGTTCGGAAACGGAAGCAGCGCAGATGGCACAGCAGCTGCATACCCTGAACCTGCAGCGGCGCAGCATAGAGGCCGATATGCAGGATGGCGCCAATGTCGCGCTGGATGAAATCGAGATGAAAAACCAGTATTCCATCAGCATGTTCCAGCCGGATTGGCATCAGGGTGTCATCGGCATTCTGGCGTCACGAATCAAGGAGCAGTATCACCGGCCGGTGATTGCCTTTGCCGATGCGGGAGATGGCCTGGTCAAGGGTTCCGGGCGCTCGATCCCCGGCTTGCATCTGCGTGATGCGCTTGACCTGTTAAGCAAGCACCAGCCGCACCTGATCCTGAAATTCGGCGGCCATGCCATGGCTGCCGGTTTAACGATAAAGGGCGATGATTTTGAACTGTTCAAGCATGGCTTTGAGGCGGTAGTCAGGAGCCTGATTACAGAAGCGGACCTGGAATCCGTGCTGGAGGTGGATGGCGGCCTGACTGCCCAGGATATGACATTCCAGACAGCGCAACTGCTGGAGAACCAGGTGTGGGGACAGGGTTTTGCACCGCCTCTGTTTTTTGATGAGTTCGAAGTGCTTGCACAGCGGGTGCTTGCCGAGAAACACTTGAAGTTGACGCTGAAACCTTTATCCGGCCAGCTGGCTTCGCACCATTCCGGAATGCAAGTGGATGCGATTTATTTTAACCGGACTGATGTGCCCGGTAATCGTATCCAGGCAGCTTACCAGCTGCAAACCAACAGTTATAACGGCGCGCAGAAGGTGCAGCTGAACCTGCGTTATATCAGCACGTAATCACAACGGGATTGGGAGCATTATGATGGGTAATCGCCAGGCTGGTCAGCACTTGTTGGTAGAGAGCATGTTTTATCATACGCTGCCGCCGCGACAGCGCGATGCACACAAAGGCAGCTGCGGCAGTGTTGCGGTGATCGGCGGCGATGAGAGCATGGTTGGTGCCGTGCTGCTGGCGGCGCGTGCCGCACTGTACAGCGGGGCGGGGCGGGTTTATGCCGCAATGCTCAGTAAACATGCGCCGGTCGTGGATATGAGTCAGCCGGAAATCATGATGCGCAGCCCCGCGGCGCTGGCACACCTGAAGCAGCTTGACTGTGTGGCAATCGGGCCTGGTCTCGGGCAGTCTGTTGCAGCGATTGAGCTGCTTATCTTATGGCTGACTGAGCCGGCCGGGCAGGATACCCCGATGGTGCTGGATGCCGATGCGCTCAATCTGGTGGCTGAACATGCACACCTGGCCAAGCTGCTGAAGAGCAGGCGGGCGCAGACTGTCATTACGCCGCATGTAGGTGAGGCGGCACGGCTACTGGGAACCGGGACTGACTTTGTGTTGAATAACCGTATTGATGCGGCATTGAAGCTGGCTGAGACTTTTAAGGTGATTTGTGTGCTCAAGGGCGCCGGCAGCATCTGTGCGCATCATGACGGTACTTGCTTTGTAAACAGCACCGGTAATCCGGCACTTGCCAGTGGCGGCACCGGTGATGTGCTGACCGGTCTTATCGCCAGCCTTATTGCGCAGGGTGTTGTGCCATTGGATGCCGCAAAGCTGGGCGTTTTTGCGCATGGGCTGGCGGCGGACAATCTGGTGGCCAAGGGGGTTGGCCCCAGAGGTGTGACTGCCTCGGAGGTGCTGCATGAGGTGCGTGATGTGATTAACCGGTTAAGCCGGCATGGGTGATGCGGTTGGGTTTATTTCAGCTGCCAGCGTAGCCATGTAAACAGGATGTTGCCATTGCCCTTACCGCCGAAAATGTAAGTGGACTGCAGCGCCAGCTGTTTGTATTCAACTGAAGCTACAGGTGCAAGTATCGGTAACGGCACGTAATCAAAATCTTTACGCAGGGTAAGCCCGGCCGTATAGCCGGCACCCAGCCGGAATTCATCGGTGGGTCGCCACATTTTCTGGAATGCATATCCGGCTACCGGCTCCAGGTCGTTGTGTGAGTCGGCAAACGCCATGACATAAAGGCTGTGCCAGTCACCTTCTCTGTCATACCTGTACTTGCCTACACCGAGGCCCCAGGGCTGCTCATTGTAGTCGTCAATTTTTTCCGAGCTGTAGTAGTGGCGGTTATGCCAGGTGTTGACCGGTACGAGTAACTCGTAATTATCGGCTGCCCAGGTTTGGGATAAGCTGTCTTCGATATAATCGTATGCACTGCTGGCCAACGTTTCGTCGGCATGCGAGATTGATGGCAACAGGAGCGCGGTCAGTGCGACTGATAAGTAAAATCGTTTCACGTTTGAGTTTTGCGGAAATTTATAATAATCAGCTTCAAATTATACAGCAAAGCATACAGGTGTTTAATCAAGAGCCGGATCCACCCTCTGTAAATGCGCTGTAAATGTGAATCTCTGGTTAGCCAACAAGGTAAGTTGCGCTACAATTACGCAATAATTTTAGTAAAGGCTAATTTATTTTAGTAAAGGCCAAGCGATAGTAAGGTCTGCCCACCCATTGCAGCGTTCAGGACTTTGGCTGAAATTGGGGCTGAAACTGTATTTTAGGATTTAAGAAAAATTAGGGATAGCATGCATCGAAAACTAGTAGTTGCCAATTGGAAAATGCATGGCAGCTTGGCTACAAATCAGCAGTTGCTGGAAGCTTATATTCAACGGCTAAAACCACTGGAAAATGTTGAGGTGGTTGTCTGTGTGCCTTATCCGTACCTTGCACAGGCGCAGTCTTTGCTGCAGGGCACTTCTATTGCATGGGGTGCGCAGAATCTGAGCAAGGATCTGGTCGGAGCCTATACCGGCGAGGTCAGCGTTGCGATGCTGCAGGACTTCGGTGCTACTTATGTCATCGTGGGGCACTCTGAGCGGGCGACTGCTTATTGTGAATCTGATGAAAATATTGCGACAAAATTCATGCAGGCCAAGTCGCATGGGCTTACGCCGGTTCTGTGCGTGGGTGAAACGCTGATTGAGCGCGAGGCCGGTGTGATGGAAATGGTGGTTGCCAAGCAGATTGACACCATTATCAGCATGTATGGGGCATCGATGTTTGCGGGTGCGGTAGTTGCGTATGAGCCGATATGGGCGATTGGTACCGGTTTGGCAGCGACCCCGGAGCAGGCGCAGAATATGCATGAATTTATCCGGGGGAGAATCGCCGCCCACGATAAAGATGCTGCAAATAGCTTGAAAATCCTTTATGGGGGCAGCGTAAATTCCCAAAATGCGGTACAATTATTCGTTATGCAGGATATTAATGGCGGTTTGATCGGCAGGGGCTCATTAAACGCTGAAGAATTTGAAGGAATATGCCGCGCAGCGAACTGATTTCAGCCTTGCATCAAGGTGTTTGAGGTCGAAGTTTTAATCAGGCTGGCTGGCGTTAAAGGTTGAAAATGGAAAAATTGGTTTTAGTGATTCATGTGTTGGCGGCTATTGGTGTAATCGGCCTGGTGCTGTTGCAGCATGGTAAGGGTGCGGATATGGGTGCTTCATTCGGTAGCGGTGCATCCGGCAGCCTGTTTGGCGTTTCCGGCTCTTCTAATTTTATGAGCCGTGCAACTGCGGGTTTTGTGGTGGTATTTTTTAGCACGAGTCTGGCGCTTGCTTACATGGCAAGCAACAAGGCTGGGCATGTGAGTGTGGTGAAATCGCACGCAGGTCAGGTGGTTGGTGCTGAAAAAGCAGCGCCTGCTGCCAAGCCTGAGGCGCCGGCGGCTGAGGTTGTGCCTAAGTAGTTTTGAGTTTGAAGTATCGGGTGTTGCCCGGAAAATGCCGTCGTGGTGGAATTGGTAGACACGCTATCTTGAGGGGGTAGTGACGAAAGTCGTGAGAGTTCGAGTCTCTCCGTCGGCACCAGAGTTGGTAGTATTGTCGGTGTGTATCGGCAAGGGTTTGTTGGTAGGTTGAGTTGTTGTTGGGTTGTTTATAAAGTGTCTTTGTCATTAAACTGTGATGAAGCTAAGTGAAAATGATGTTTTTACGTATTTGTAAATTTATTTATTGCGATAGTGTGATTCAGTCTGGGGTTTTCCGGTGCTAGAAAATTATTACCCGATATTGTTGTTTATTCTTGTTGGTCTGGGTGTGGGCGTTGGCCCGTTGGTTCTGTCGAGGCTGGTCTCTCCGAGTAAGCCTGATTCTCAAAAAAATTCTCCTTATGAATGCGGCTTTGAAGCGTTTGAAGATGCGCGTATGAAATTTGACGTGCGCTACTATCTGGTTGCCATTCTGTTTATCCTTTTCGATCTTGAAATTGCATTTTTATTCCCATGGGCTGTGGTGCTGCAGGAAATCGGCCTGTTCGGATTTATTTCTATGATGATATTTTTGGGTGTGCTCGTGATTGGCTTCATCTATGAGTGGATGAAGGGTGCGCTGGAGTGGGATTGATTGCTGGCTTTGATGTGGGTGGCGAAAACCAAAACCCGCTGCGCCAGATTCAATCTGCTGTAACGGTTTGCGCTGCCTGGGCTTCACCTCCTTGTCCTTTTTGATTTTGAAACGAAATTATTCGTATGAGTATTGAAGGTATTTTAGAAAAAGGTTTTGTCACCACTACGCTGGATACGGTGATTAACTATACGCGTACCGGTTCCTTATGGCCGATGACCTTTGGCCTTGCCTGCTGTGCGGTTGAAATGATGCATGCGGGTGCGTCACGTTACGACCTGGATCGTTTTGGTATCGTGTTTCGCCCAAGTCCGCGGCAGTCTGATGTGATGATTGTGGCCGGCACGCTGGTAAACAAGATGGCGCCTGCGTTGCGTAAAGTGTATGACCAGATGGCGGAGCCGCGTTGGGTGATCTCAATGGGCTCTTGTGCGAACGGCGGCGGTTATTATCATTATTCATACGCTGTAGTGCGTGGCTGTGATCGCATCGTTCCTGTGGATGTATACGTGCCGGGTTGCCCGCCAACGGCAGAAGCGCTTCTGTACGGCATTATCCAGCTGCAGAATAAAATTAAACGTACCAGCACCATTGCCCGCTAGAATTCAGATACGAAATCAAGAGAATATGTCAGCTAAATTAGATCAGTTGTCGGCCAGTTTGAAAGCTGTGCTGGGTGAAAAGATCACCAGGCAGGTAGTAGCGCTGGATGAAGTCACCATTGAGTGTAAGTCGTCGGATTATCTGCAGGTCTGTCAGTTGCTGCGTGATGATGCCAGTTTGAAATTTGAGCAGTTGATTGATTTGTGCGGTGTGGATTACCAGGAGTATGGTGATGGTAGTTACGATGGCTTGCGCTATGCGGTCGTCAATCATTTCCTTTCGGTGAGCCTGAATCAGCGTTTGCGTCTGCGCGTGTTTGCCACCGATGAGGACTTTCCGGTTTTGCCGACTTTGGTCGATTTGTGGCCTGTGGCTAACTGGTTCGAGCGTGAGGCGTTCGACCTGTATGGCATCATGTTTGAAAATCATCCTGACCTGCGCCGTCTGCTTACAGACTATGGTTTTGTAGGTCATCCATTCCGTAAAGATTTCCCAATGATAGGTAACGTTGAAATGCGTTATGACCCAGAGCAGCAGCGTGTGATTTATCAGCCTGTTTCGATCGAGCTTCGCAATAATGTCCCGAGAGTTATCCGTAGCGAAGGAGCGCACAATGGCTGAGATTCGTAACTACACGATGAACTTTGGCCCTCAGCACCCGGCTGCGCACGGCGTGCTGCGCCTGGTGCTGGAGCTGGATGGTGAAGTGATCCAACGCGCCGATCCGCATATCGGTCTGTTGCACCGTGGTACTGAAAAACTGGCTGAGAACCGTACTTACCTGCAAAGCGTGCCGTATATGGACAGGCTGGACTATGTTTCCATGATGTCCAACGAGCATGCTTATGTCATGGCTATCGAAAAGATGCTAGGTCTGGAAGTGCCGGTTCGCGCCCAGTATATCCGCGTTATGTTTGATGAAATCACCCGTGTTCTGAATCACCTGCTGTGGCTGGGTGCGCATGCATTGGATGTGGGTGCGATGACGGTTTTCTTGTATGCGTTCCGTGAACGTGAAGACCTGTTTGATGTGTATGAAGCTGTTTCCGGCGCACGTATGCATGCTGCCTACTACCGTCCGGGTGGCGTTTACCGTGATTTGCCTAACGTGATGCCGCAATATGAGGTGTCGCCATTCCGTAATGCTAAAACCGTAAAAGCACAGAATGAAAACCGTCAGGGTTCATTGCTCGATTTTATCGAAGACTTCACCAAGCGTTTCCCGGCTTATGTCGATGAGTATGAAACACTGCTGACTGATAACCGTATCTGGAAACAGCGTACCGTCGGTATCGGTGTGGTTACTCCTGAACGCGCGCTGGCGCTGGGCATGACCGGCGCAATGCTGCGCGGTTCCGGCATTGAGTGGGATCTGCGTAAAAAGCAGCCTTATGAAGTGTATGCCGATCTCGATTTTGATATTCCTGTTGGCGTAAATGGCGACTGTTACGACCGTTACCTGATCCGCGTAGAAGAAATGCGCCAGTCGAACCGCATCATCAAGCAGTGCGTGGATTGGCTGCGCAAAAACCCTGGCCCAGTCATTACGGCTGACCATAAAGTGGCACCGCCTGACCGTGAAGGTATGAAAACCAACATGGAAGACCTGATTCACCATTTCAAACTGTTTACCGAGGGCTTTCATGTGCCTGCCGGTGAGGCGTATGCGGCAGTTGAACACCCGAAAGGTGAGTTCGGTATTTACATGGTTTCAGACGGCGCCAATAAGCCTTATCGCCTGAAAATCCGCGCACCGGGCTTTCCGCATCTGGCGGCGCTGGATGAGATGGTTCAAGGCCACATGATTGCAGACCTTGTCGCGATTATTGGTACCCAGGATATCGTGTTTGGTGAAATCGACCGATGATGTATTTTTTGTTCCGCTGTATCGGCGTTCATTTGCGATTATCGGCGGTTTTAAAGAATTTAGATTTGAATAGATCATAAATGTTAAGTCCAGAAGCCATTAAAAAGATAGATTACGAACTCACTAAATATCCAGCTGACCAGCGTCAGGCGGCGGTGATGAGCGCATTGCGCATCGTGCAGACCGAGCGTGGATGGCTGTCAAAAGAGAGCATTACGGAAGTGGCGCAGTATTTGGGTATGCCTGAAATTGCAGCCATGGAAGTGGCTACTTTCTACAATATGTATGACTTGAGCCCGGTGGGTCAGTATAAAGTTACCATCTGTACCAACATTTCCTGCATGCTGCGCGGTTCCGACGAAATCGTGAATCACTTGCAGACAAAATTGGGTGTAGGCTTTAATGAAATCACCCCGGATGGCAAGTTCTGCCTCAAAGAGGGAGAGTGCATGGGTTGCTGCGGTGGCGCACCATTGATGCATATCAACAATACGCAGATGCATGAGTTTTTAACCACTGAAAAAGTGGATGCTATCCTGCAGGAATTAAATCAAGGGGAGCTGAAATAATGGTGGCCTCTGCAAAACCAGTTGTCATGACCGACCTGACCGGGCAAACCTTGGTCACACTACGTACCCTGACGGAAAAAAATCCGGCTTCACTGGAAACCTACCTGAAGCTAGGCGGGTACGCGGCACTTAAGCGCATCGTTACTGAAAAAGTAAAGGCAACGGACATTATCACTGAAGTCAAAACTTCAGGTTTGCGCGGCCGTGGCGGTGCGGGTTTTCCTACCGGTCTTAAATGGAGCTTCATGCCGCGTTATTTCGATGGCGTGAAGTACCTCGTCTGCAATACCGATGAAGGCGAGCCGGGCACTTTTAAAGACCGCGATATTATCCGCTACAACCCGCATCAGCTGATTGAAGGCATGGCGATTGCCGCCTACACATTGGGCGCGCGCGTAGGTTATAACTATATTCACGGTGAAATCTGGCAGGATTACGAAACCTTTGAAGCAGCCCTGCATGAAGCCAAGGCGGCGGGTTACCTGGGTGAAAACCTGTTCGGTACCAATTTCAGTTTTGATCTGTATGCCGTGCATGGCTACGGTGCTTACATCTGCGGTGAAGAAACCGCATTGATTGAATCCATCGAAGGCAAAAAAGGCCAGCCGCGCTTCAAACCACCATTCCCTGCGAGCTATGGCGTGTTCGGCAAGCCTACCAATGTCAATAACACAGAAAGCTACTCCAGCATTCCATGGATCATGCAGCATGGCGGTCAGGCCTTTGCTGATCTGGGTGTGCCAAACTCCGGTGGCACCAAGCTATTTGCCATTTCCGGCCATGTGGAAAAACCAGGTAATTACGAAGTGAAGATGGGGATTCCATTTGCTGAGTTACTGGCGATGACAGGCGGTGTCTGGAAAGGCCGTAAATTAAAAGCGGTGATTCCGGGCGGGCCTTCAACCGCAGTGATTCCAGCTTCGGTCATGATGGACACCACTATGGATTATGACGGCCTGAGCAAGGCACGTTCAAGCATTGGCGCTGGCTCCATGATTGTGATGGATGATACGACCTGTATGGTAAAAACCCTGCATCGCTTGTCTTATTTCTTCTATGAAGAAAGCTGCGGTCAATGTACGCCATGCCGTGAAGGTACCGGCTGGGTATACCGTGTGCTGGATCGTATTGTGAACGGCAAGGGTCGTATGGAAGACCTCGATCTGCTGACCGATGTTAGCAATAATATTTCAGGCCGCACCATTTGTGCCTTAGGCGAAGCAGCAGCAACGCCGGTGTTAAGCTTTATCAAACATTTTAGACCAGAGTTTGAATACTATATTCAGCATGGCAAGAGCATGGTAGATCACAAATAATATTATCCACAGATGAACACGGATACACACTGATAAAGCTTGGGTGAGTGTTAGATTCAACGGATTTAATTAAGTGCAACTGCTAAAAGTATTAGAAATACAAACAAAACCACACTGATATCTGTGTTTATCAGTGTTAATCAGTGGTTAAAATAGGTTTTTAGAACATATGTTAAATATTGAAATAGATGGCAAAGCAGTAGAAGTCGAACACGGCAGCACCATTATTGATGCTGCGGACAAAATCGGTGTTGCGATTCCGCGTTTCTGCTACCACCCGAAACTGTCAGTTGCGGCCAACTGCCGTATGTGCCTGGTGCAGGTGGAAAAATTTAATAAACCACTACCGGCGTGTGCAACACCGGTTGCAGATGGCATGAAGATTTTTACACGCTCAAAAGCGGCGATCGAAGCGCAGCAGAGCGTGATGGAGTTCCTGCTGATCAATCACCCGTTGGATTGCCCGATCTGTGACCAGGGCGGCGAGTGCGACCTGCAGGATATCGCTGTAGCCTATGGCGCCAGCGGTTCACGCTATACCGAAGAAAAACGCGTTGTGTTCAATAAGAATATCGGCCCTTTGGTGAGTACCGATATGACACGCTGTATTCAATGTACACGTTGTGTGCGCTTCCTCAAAGAGGTTGGCGGCATGCAGGAGCTCGGCATGGTTGGCCGCGGTGAGCATGCGGAAATTACGGCATACGTGGATAAAAGCGTTAATTCAGAGCTGTCAGGCAACATTATTGACCTGTGTCCGGTAGGCGCATTGACCAGCAAGCCATTCCGTTACTCTGCCCGTAGCTGGGAGCTGACACGCCGCCCAAGCATTGCGCCTCATGATGGCCTGGGCTCACATATTGAAGTGCAGGTTAAAGATAACAAAGTCATGCGTGTGGTTCCGCGTGAAAAAGAGAGCATCAATGAATGCTGGCTGTCGGATCGCGACCGTTTCTCATACGAAGGCCTGAACAGCGCTGACCGCCTGAAGGTGCCAATGATCAAGCACAATGGTGCATGGGTTGAAACAGACTGGAAAACCGCGCTGGAATTTGCAGCCGGCCAGCTGAAAGACATCACCAATGAACATGGCAGCGAGGCATTGGGCGTTCTGGTTTCACCGAACAGCACCATGGAAGAAGGCTACCTGGTTAAAAAACTGGCGAATGGCTTGGGTTGCGGCAACGTGGATTATCGTCTGCGCCAGACTGACTTCAGGCTGGACGGCAAGCGTCAGGGCACGCCATGGATGGGCTGCAATATTCAGGAGATTGAAGACCTGGACCGTATCCTGGTCATCGGTTCAAACCTGCGCAATGAACATCCTTTATTGGCGCAGCGTTTCCGTAAGGCCGTTGCCAACGGTGCGGAACTTTCAATCGTAAGCCCGCTGGATAATGACCCGCTGATGGATGTTGCACACAAAGTGGTTGTACGCCCGAATGACATGGTGAACGTGCTGGGGCAGATTCTGAAAGCGATGTCCGGTCTGCAGCGCCTGTCACTTTGCCTGCCGCCGTCACTCACTGCGTTGCTCGAAGATATCAAGGTTCGCCCGAATACACAGGCCATTGCCGAAAGCCTGGCCGGTCATGGTAAAGATTATGACCTGGTAGCGCCAAGAGTTGGCTTGTTCCTGGGCAACATGGCATTGAGTGATCCGCGCTTTACCGAGATGTACAGCATGATGGAAGCGATTGGCGGTATTTCAGGTGCTAAAGGCGGTATCTTGCCGGCAGCCGCAAATAGTACCGGTATGCACCTGATGGGCGTCATGCCGTCAAGTACCGGCATGCATGCACGTGCAATGCTGGAAGTGCCGCGCAAAGCATACCTGCTGCTGAACGTGGAGCCAGAGCTGGATTGCCAGCACGCTGCACTGGCAAAAGCGGCGATGGAAAAAGCTGAATGCGTGATTGCGCTGACTGCGTACAAATCAAAAGCCTTGGAACATGCAGACATCCTGCTGCCGATCGCGCCGTTTACGGAAACATCAGGTACTTTCATGAGCATGGAAGGTCGCGTGCAAAGTTTTGCCGCTGCCGTCAGGCCGCTGGGCGAATGCCGCCCGGCCTGGAAGGTGCTGCGTGTACTGGCTAACACACTGGGCTTGCAGGGTTTTGACTATGAATCAAGTGAGCAGGTTAAAGATGCCGTGTTCGCAGGTGAGAAGCCTTCATCTGTGGTGTGGCGCAGCCTGAACAACAACCTGAAAGAGCTGGTTGAAATTCAGGTCAATATTAAAAAAGAAGGCCTGCAGCGTATCGGTGAAGTGCCGCAATACGAGTCTGACCCGATCGTGCGCCGTTCCGCGCCATTGCAGAAAACAAAATACAACATTACGCCTATGGCACGCATGTGTGCCGCGCAGCTGGCAGCATTAGGCCTGGCTGAAGGTGACAAGGTGCTTGTAAAACAGGATAACGGCAGCGCAGTGCTGACTGCACACCTGGATAATCATGTAGCGATGGGGTGCGTACGCGTTGCTGCAGCGCATGAAGATACCGTTGGCCTGGGCGATCTGATGGGGGATATTACAGTTGAAAAACTTCCGACATCACAAGCACAAGCCAATAAAACAACATTGACAGAAGAGCGTGCCTAATGGAATGGTTGGCAAATCTATTCGGTAGTTACTGGCCTGGTGTGGAACTCACAGGCTGGACTTTGATTAAAATCGTAGCGATTGTTGCACCGCTGATGGGCGCTGTGGCTTACCTGACCTTGGCCGAACGTAAAGTCATCGGTTATATGCAGGTACGTATCGGGCCTAATCGTGTGGGGTATTTTGGTTTGCTGCAGCCGCTGGCTGACGGCATCAAGCTGCTGTTCAAGGAAGTGGTATTGCCTACGGCGGCTAATAAAGGGCTGTTCCTGTTGGGGCCGGTACTGGCGATTGCACCGGCTTTTGCCGCATGGGCAGTAGTGCCGTTTGACATGAATATGGTACTTGCCGATATTGATGCCGGTTTGCTGTATATCCTGGCGATGACTTCTGTGGCTGTTTATGGTGTGATCATTGCGGGTTGGGCATCCAACTCCAAGTATGCGTTCCTGGGTGCCATGCGTTCGGCGGCGCAGATCGTTTCTTATGAAATTGCCATGGGTTTCGCGCTGGTGGGTGTGCTGATGTGCGCAAACAGCTTGAACCTCGGAAAAATTGTCATGGGTCAGTCTGGCGGCTTGCTGCATTGGTATTTCCTGCCTTTGTTCCCGCTGTTTGTCGTGTACTTCATCAGTGCGGTAGCCGAGACCAACCGTGCGCCGTTTGACGTTGCGGAAGGCGAGTCCGAGATTGTTGCGGGTTTCCACGTTGAGTATTCAGGCATGGCGTTCGCAGTGTTTTTCCTGGCTGAGTATGCCAATATGATCCTGGTTTCCATGCTGGCAGCGCTGATGTTCCTCGGCGGCTGGCTGTCACCGGTGTCGTTCATTCCGGACAGTTTCCTGTGGCTGCTGGCGAAAGTAGGTTTCCTGCTGTTCCTGTTCCTGTGGTTCAGGGCAACATTCCCGCGCTATCGTTATGACCAGATCATGCGCTTGGGCTGGAAAGTATTTATCCCTATTACGATTGTTTGGATTGTATTTGTAGGCGGTATGATGCAAACCCCTTGGGCACACCTGTTTCACTAGGCTGCACGAGGCAGGCGTAACGATTAGGCTTTGATGATTAAAAAATATGATTAAATCAATTAAACAGACACTTGGCAGCTTGATGCTGTGGGAACTGCTGAAAGGCATGGCACTCACGGGACGCTACTTTTTTGCACCAAAAATCACGGTGCAATATCCGGAAGAAAATACGCCGCAGTCAAACCGTTTCCGCGGTTTGCATGCGCTGCGCCGATACCCCAACGGCGAAGAGCGTTGCATTGCATGTAAATTATGTGAGGCGGTTTGCCCGGCAATGGCCATCACGATCGAGTCCGAACAGCGTGAAGACAATACACGCCGCACCACACGTTATGACATCGATTTAACCAAATGTATTTTCTGCGGCATGTGCGAAGAGTCATGCCCGGTGGACTCTATCGTCGAGACCCGTGTATTCGATTACCACGGCGAACAGCGCGGCGATCTACTCTACACCAAGGAAATGCTGCTGGCAGTCGGTGATAAGCATGAAAAACAGATTGCGGCTGACCGCGCGCAAGATAAACAATTTAGATAGAAAGGCAGTGAAATGTGAAATAGAAAAGTGAAATGCCGGTTTGTGCAGAATTTCACTATTTACTATTCATTATTCACAAAGTTTAGATGACATTTTTTGGCTTACATTTTCAAGACATAGTGTTTTATACACTGGCCGCTATTTTGCTATATGCCGGCCTGCGTGTAATCACCACTCGCAACCCAGTGTATGCGGCGCTGTACCTGGTGCTGGCATTCTTTACGGCAGCCGGTATCTGGCTGCTGCTGCAGGCTGAGTTTCTGGCGATCGTGCTGGTGCTGGTTTATGTGGGTGCCGTGATGGTGCTGTTCCTGTTCGTAGTGATGATGCTGGACATCAACCTGGACAGGCTGCGTGAAGGGTTCTGGAGCGCATTGCCGGTTGCACTGCCGGTAGGCGGCCTGATGGCTGTTGAAATGGTGATGATCGTAGGCGTGCGTAACTTCGGTGTGGATAAAGTGGCAGCGCCGGCACCGCATCCTGCTGATTACAGCAACACAGCCGAGCTGGGTCGCGTGCTTTACACAGATTACCTGCTGCCATTCGAATTAGCGTCTGTCGTGCTGCTGGTTGCGATTATTGCTGCAATTGCACTGACTTTGCGTGACCGTAAAGACAGCAAGTCCATGGATCCTGCTAAACAGGTACTGGTTAAAAAGGCAGATCGTATGCGTATTGTGAAAATGCAGGCTGAAGTGACAAAAGCAGCGGCAACAGAGAATGCTGAGGAGGCTAAATAATGGTTGGGTTATCTCATTACCTGGTGTTGGGATCGCTGTTATTTGCAATCAGCGTGATCGGCATTTTCCTTAACCGTAAAAACGTGATTATCCTGTTGATGGCAATTGAGTTGATGCTGCTTGCGGTCAACCTGAATTTCGTTGCTTTTTCACACTACCTGAATGATGTTGCAGGCCAGGTTTTTGTGTTCTTCATATTGACGGTAGCGGCCGCTGAGTCTGCTATCGGTTTGGCGATCCTGGTGGTGCTGTTCAGAAACCTGCGCACTATTAATGTTGACGACCTAGACTCATTAAAAGGCTAGATAGTTTGAAAGGCTATGTAAATTAGTATGACCATGCAACAAATTTATCTCGCAATTCCTCTACTGCCATTGCTGGCGGCTGTCATCATTGGCCTGTTCGGCAAGCAGTTGCCGCGATCCGCCGCACATATCGTGACGATTGCCGGTGTGGCCGCTTCCTTCGTGCTTTCTCTCTATGTGCTGAAAGATGCGTTAGTCAGCCAGCCATATAATGGAACCGTTTACTCCTGGCTGAAAAGCGGTAACTTTTCTTTCGAAATCGGTTTCCTGATTGATCGCCTGTCAGCGATGATGATGGTGGTGGTTACCTTCGTATCGTTAATGGTGCATATCTACACCATAGGCTATATGCATGAAGACAAAGGCTACGCGCGTTTTTTCAGCTATATCTCATTGTTTACGTTCTCCATGCTGATGCTGGTCATGAGCAACAACTTCATGCAGCTGTTCTTCGGCTGGGAAGCAGTGGGCCTGGTGTCATACCTGCTGATCGGCTTCTGGTACACTCGCCCGACGGCTATTTACGCAAACCTCAAGGCTTTCCTGGTGAACCGTGTGGGTGACTTCGGTTTCCTGCTTGGTATCGGCCTGGTGCTGTTCTATTTCGGCAGTCTGGATTACGCGGCTGTGTTCTCCGTGGCGCCGCAGATGGCAGACATCAAGATCAACCTGGTTGGCAATGCCTCATGGTCATTGATGACCGTAACCTGCATCCTGCTGTTTATCGGTGCGATGGGTAAATCCGCACAAGTGCCTCTGCATGTATGGCTGCCGGATTCCATGGAAGGCCCAACCCCGATTTCAGCATTGATCCATGCCGCAACCATGGTGACGGCCGGTATCTTCATGGTGGCACGTATGTCACCGCTGTTCGAGCTATCAACCACGGCACTGTCGTTCGTAATGATCATCGGCAGTATCACTGCCTTGTTTATGGGCTTCCTGGGTGTTATCCAGAACGACATCAAACGTGTAGTGGCATATTCAACTTTATCCCAATTAGGCTACATGACGGTAGCGTTAGGTGCTTCAGCTTATTCAGTGGCGATTTTCCACCTGATGACGCACGCATTCTTTAAAGCGCTGCTGTTCCTCGGCGCCGGTGCAGTTATCATGGGCATGCATCACGATCAGGATATCCGCAATATGGGCAACCTGAAAAAGTACATGCCGGTCACCTGGATCACATCCCTGATTGGCTCATTGGCACTGATCGGTACGCCGTTCTTCGCCGGTTTTTACTCTAAAGACAGCATTATCGAAGCGGCTAAATTCTCTACCATCCCAGGCAGCGGTTTTGCTTACTTTGCTGTGCTGGCCGGTGTGTTCGTCACGGCGTTCTACAGCTTCCGTATGTATTTCCTGGTGTTCCATGGCAAGGAAAAATGGCGTGAAGTGAAACATGACGCACATCATGATGATGCGCATGACGACCATGACCATCACCACGGTTTAAGCCCAGGCGATGATCCGCACGAACCAGGCTGGGTTGTCAAACTGCCGCTGATCCTGCTGGCGATTCCTTCAGTGCTGATCGGTTACGTTGCAATTGAGCCTATGCTGTACGGCGACTTCTTTAAAGGCGTGATTTTCGTGAATACCGAAGCACATCCGGCCATGCATGAACTGACGCACCATTGGCATCATATATTCCACTCGGCTGCAGGCATGGCGATTCACGGCTTTATGACCTTGCCGTTTGCATTGGCGGCTTCCGGCGTCCTGGTGGCATGGTTCTTCTACATGAAGCGCCCTGATATTCCGGCTGCAATCCAGAAACGTTTTGCCGTAATCAATACCATACTTGAAAACAAATACGGCTTTGATAGCTTTAATGACCGGGTTTTTGCGGCAGGCTCACGTTTTATCGGCGGTAAACTGTGGCAGATCGGTGATGTAAAACTGATCGATGGCGCAATGGTTAACGGCACAGCCAATTTGATCGGCAAGTTATCTACCGTTGTGCGTAAACTGCAAACCGGCTTGATTTACCACTACGCATTCGCCATGATCATCGGCGTATTTTTAATGATCACGTTTTTCTCTAAAGTGTAAAAAATGCTTGAATACTTTTTGCAACATATCTTAAGTTTCTCAATCTGGCTGCCTATCGCCTTTGGTGTGGCTGTCCTGTTTACGGCGGATGACAATAAACCTTGCCTTACCAGATGGCTGGCATTAGCCGGCAGTCTGGCCAGCTTTCTGGTAACGATTCCGCTCTATACGCATTTCAATTTTGCAGATGGTGGTTTCCAGTTCCAGGAGCGTTTCCTGTGGATTGCTTCATTCAATATCCATTACCACCTGGGTGCCGATGGTTTGGCGGTACCCCTGATCCTGCTGACCAGCTTTACTACATTGATCGTGGTGCTGTCAGCCTGGGAAGTGATTGAGAAACGTGTTGCGCAGTATATGGCCTCCTTCCTGATCATGAGCGGCCTCATGATCGGCGTGTTCAGTGCGCTGGATGCCATTTTCTACTATGTGTTCTGGGAAGCGATGCTGATCCCGATGTTCCTGGTGATCGGTATCTGGGGCGGCCCAAACCGTGTTTACGCTACGGTCAAGTTCTTCCTGTATACCTTGCTCGGTTCACTGCTGATGCTGGTCGCATTCATCTATATGTACCACCAGACCGGCAGTTTTGCGATTACTGACTACTATCAGATGCCGATGCCGCTTAATGTGCAGATCCTGGTGTTCCTGGCATTCTTTGCTGCCTTTGCGGTGAAGATCCCGATGTGGCCGGTGCATACCTGGCTGCCGGATGCGCACGTGGAGGCACCTACCGGCGGCTCCGTTGTGTTGGCGGCAATTGCCCTGAAGCTGGGTGGTTACAGCTTCCTGCGATTTGCAATGCCGATCGCGCCTGATGCGTCACATTATTTGTCAGGTTTTATGATCACCTTGTCACTCATCGCCATCGTTTACATTGCGTTGGTCGCACTGGTGCAGAAAGACATGAAAAAGCTGATTGCCTATTCATCAATCTCGCACATGGGTTTTGTGACCTTAGGTTTCTTTATCTTCAACAATCTGGGCCTTGAAGGCGCAATCGTGCAGATGATCTCGCACGGCTTCATTTCTGCGGCCATGTTCCTGTGTGTTGGCGTACTGTACGATCGCGTGCATAGTCGCCAGATTGATGCTTACGGTGGCGTTGCCAACACCATGCCTGTATTCGCAGCGTTTGCGGTGCTGTTCGCAATGGCAAACAGCGGCTTGCCGGGTACTTCAGGCTTTGTCGGTGAGTTCATGGTGATACTGGGTTCTATCCAGGAGAATTTCTGGTACGCATTCCTGGCATCATTTACGTTGATCTTCGGTGCGGCCTATACCTTGTGGATGGTCAAACGCGTGTTCTATGGCGAGGTTGCCAACGAAAATGTTGCGGCACTCAAAGACTTAAATAAACGGGAGTTCTTAATTCTGGCGATTCTGGCTACACTGGTATTGGCATTGGGTATCTATCCTGAGCCTTTAACCAACGTTACCAACGCTACAGTTGACCAACTTCTTTCACACTTATCTCACAGCAAGCTGCCGGCAGGCTTTTAATTCATGGAAAATATTCGTTACGATCTTATAACCGCCTTACCTGAAATGGTTCTTTTAGGTATGGCGATGCTTGTTTTAATCGCTGATCTGTTCTTAAAACAATCCAACCGTATTGCGATTTATGGCTTGTCACAGCTTGCATTGCTGGTGGCAGCCTATATTACGTTCACCACCCATTCATCTGGTGCCGGCTATGCATTTACCGGCACATTCGTAGATGACTCAATGTCGGACGTGCTGAAACTCATGATCTACCTGGGTACATCGCTGATTTTTGTTTACACCAGGCAGTACCTGCAGCAGCGCGACATGTTCCGTGGCGAGTTCTATGCACTGACGCTGTTCTCAGTCGTCGGCATGATGATTATGGTGTCCGGCCAGAATATGCTTACGTTGTATGTTGGTTTGGAACTGCTGTCATTAAGCCTGTATGCGCTGGTGGCAATGGATCGTGACAATGCCCGTGCCACAGAAGCGGCGATGAAATACTTTGTACTGGGTGCGCTTGCCTCAGGCATGCTGCTGTACGGCATGAGCATGATTTACGGTATGACCGGCAGCCTGAACCTTACCGACATCCATAATGCGCTGATGGCAACAGAGAAAACACATTCAGTGTTGATCCTGGGTCTGGTGTTCATTGTGGCTGGCCTCGCATTCAAGCTGGGCGCTGTGCCGTTCCAGATGTGGGTGCCTGACGTCTATGAAGGCTCGCCTACTGCGATCACCATGCTGATCAGCTCCGTGCCGAAACTTGCTGCATTTGCATTTGTCATCAGGCTGCTGGCTCAAGGTCTGCAGACCATGGCGGTTGACTGGCAGCAGATGCTGCTGGTAATGGCGGTGTTGTCTATCATTATCGGTAACGTGACTGCGATTGCACAAACCAACCTGAAACGTATGCTGGCTTACTCTACCATTTCACATATCGGTTTTGTGCTGTTTGGCCTGATGAGTGCGAGTATCAATGGTTTTGCATCAGCGCTGTTTTATATTGCAAGTTATGTGCTGATGACACTGGCTGGTTTCGGTATCATTCTCCTGCTGTCACGCAAGGGTTTTGAAGCCGATAAACTGGACGACCTTAAAGGCTTGAACCAGCGCAGCCCATGGACAGCGTTCCTGATGCTGATCGTGATGTTCAGCATGGCCGGTGTACCGCCTACCTTGGGCTTCTACGCCAAGTTCGCCGTATTGCAGGCCGCACTGCAGGCCGGGTTCCTGTGGCTGGTGGTGTTTGCGGTGTTAATGGCGGTGATCGGTGCGTTCTACTATCTGCGTGTGATTAAACTCATGTACTTTGATGAGCCGGTAGACCATCACCCGATCCAGGTACCTGCAGATATGCGGGTAGCCTTAAGCGTAAATGCGTTTGCGCTTCTGTTCATTGGCTTGATGCCGCAGGGCCTGATGAGCCTGTGTGGCTATGCGATTGTCAGAAGCCTGAGCTGATCTCTGTTTTTAATCAATGATTACCCGGTTGCACACCCGTAAGGGCTGTGTAACCCCAAGCTCAGGCAGCCCGGTTTAGCGTTAAAGGCGTGCTTGATACAACGAGGTTACGGTTAGCGCGTAAGCGGCTAATGTGCCTGAAGAATTTGTTTTTATAGGTGACTGAATGACTAACTGGGCAATATTAGGGCTGATATTCTTTGCTGCGAACTTACCCTGGTTTTCAGATAAGCTGTTTTACGTCGTTCCGCTGAACCGATCTGCCAAACCCGGATTCAGTAAAAATATCGCCTGGTGCCTGCTGGAACTCAGCATTCTGTATTTCCTGACTGGCGCGTTCATGCGCTATGCCGAGTTTGCGACTTTAGGCCAGATTGCGCCGCAGGGCTGGGAGTTCTATGCAGTAACGGCCTGCCTGTTCCTCGTGTTTGCTTTTCCCGGTTTTGTTTACAAATTGCTGTGGAAAAGAACCAACTAGGCCTCGGGCAAAAACTGCATTTCTGATGTTTCTGTAGATGGATATTTCGGTAAAACAGTATTGATCCATCACGCTTTATTCCCTTCTTTCATTGCTTGTGCAGGCTAAGCGCAGCTAAGTTATTTGCATATTTCCATCTTTTATTCAAGAATGTCTACTGGACTGGCTAAATCCGGGTTCTGATATTTCATATTGCTACGGGGCTTAACATGCGCTTAGATGATGAACGTGAAAGTGATAACGTAGAAGACAGGCGAGGCGGGGGCGGCCTGCCGGTCGGCGGTACAGGAATCGGCATCGGTACCGTTGCACTGGTTTTACTCGCGATGTACTTCGGGGTTGACCCTTCTACTGTGCTGAACCTGTCTCAAGGCATACAGCAGCAGGCGCCTGCAGAAGCGCGGCCTATCCCGGCGGATGACCCTATGGCCGTGTTTGTCGCCAAAGTGCTGGCAAGCACTGAAGATACATGGGGCGCCATATTCCAGAATGCAGGCCATAAGTATCCAGCGCCAAAACTGGTTTTATTTAGCGGCCAGACGCCTACAGCCTGTGGCTCAGGCCAGGCTGCAATGGGGCCGTTTTATTGTCCTGCCGACCAGAAAGTCTATATTGACCTGAGTTTCTACCAGGAGATGAAGACACGTTTTAAAGCTCCCGGTGATTTTGCACAGGCCTACGTGATTGCGCATGAGGTCGGCCACCATATACAGAATCTGATGGGGACTTCAGATAAAGTACAGCAGGCAAAGCAGAACGCGCGTTCTGAAGCGCAGGCAAATCAGTATTCGGTAAGGCTGGAGCTGCAGGCTGACTGTTATGCTGGGGTATGGGCAAATCGTGCTGATGGCACCAATCGTATCCTGGAGCAGGGCGATGTTGAAGAAGCGATGACAGCCGCTGCCGCAATCGGTGATGACGCATTGCAGAAACAGGCACAAGGTTATGCGGTTCCCGATAGTTTTACCCATGGCACCTCGCAGCAGCGCATGCACTGGTTTAATCTGGGTTTGAGCTCAGGCGACATTAAGCAGTGCGACACATTCAGGGCTGCATCACTTTAGGATTTTTGATGTGCCAGAATTTTTAATGGATCAGGATTATTGATGGATTTGACCGAACACTGCATCAGTTCCGAAATAATGGCGCAGGGCGATATGCTCACGGTCAAGTGTGACAGGGTACGTCTGCCTGACGGCAATATCAGCCAACGTGAATATGTGATGCATCCCGGCGCGGTTGTCGTAGTAGCTTTGCTGCCTGACGGCAGCGTGGTGCTGGAGCGCCAGTTCAGGTATCCGCTACACCAGGTGTTCATCGAATTGCCGGCCGGTAAAATCGACCCCGATGAAGATGTTTTAAAAACCGGACAGCGCGAATTGTTGGAAGAAACCGGCTATACCGCGCAAGATTGGATCAAGCTTGGCATACAGCACCCCTGTATCGGCTATTCCAATGAGGTGATACACATTTACCTTGCACAGAACCTCACAGCAGGCGCACATCAGCGCGATGACGATGAGATGCTGGAAGTGTTTGATTTAAAAATGGAAGATTGCCTGGCCATGATACAGCGCGGCGAGATTACCGACAGCAAAACAATAGTCGCGCTGTACATGGCGTGGCAGTATCGGCAGCAAAATAGCAGGTAGCGCATGGCAGATAGCACATTAACAAAAGTATTGATTGTCGGCATGGGCGACCTTGGCGCCATCACTGCAAGGCTGCTGGTGCAGTCAGGTATTCAGGTTGCCGGGCTAAAACGTACGGTTGCATCTGGTATGGATGAATCCGCAAATGGCGACATCGAAATGATTGCGGCAGATGTAACGCAGCCTTCAACTTTGACCGAACTGCAATCGCTTTACCTCGACATGATTGTTTATTGCATAGCGGCTGGCGGGCAGACTGATGCCGAGTACAAAGCCGCTTACGTGGATGGCTTACGCAATGTGCTGGCAAGTCAGGTGAATAACAGCCGTTTGAAGCATGTGTTTTTTGTTTCCAGCAGCCGGGTGTACGGCCAGGATACACTGGCATTACTGGATGAAAGCATACCTGCACTGCCGGCAGACTTTGGCGGCCAGCGCCTGCTGGAAGCCGAACATTTGCTACAGACACTATCCTGCGGCACAACCGTTTTGCGCTTATCCGGCATATATGGCCCCGGCCGGCTGCGTATGCTGAATCTTGCAAAATCGCCCGATCATTGGCCTAAGCAGAATACCTGGAGTAACCGTATACACCGGGATGATGCTGCGGCATTCATTGCATTCCTGATCCATCAGGTTCTGGCAGGCGGTACAGTGCAAAACTGCTATATCGTGACAGATTCCAGGCCGGTTCCGCAATACGAGGTGTTGAGCTGGCTGGCTACACAATTGCAGATGCCTAAGCCGGTGCAATTGCCCGTCAGTGCCGGCAAGCGGTTGAGCAACCGCAATATGCTGGCAACCGGATTCAAGTTGCAGTATGCTGATTATGAGGCGGGTTACCGTACATTACTGCCGCCGACTCCGGATTGATGTTTTATGAATATGAACAGCCGATTATCCAAACTTGCATCCGTGTTGGCTTTGGCGCTGGCATCCTGTGCTTCGTGCGCACAGGATGGATTTTCCGGTTTTCTGGAAGACTTACGCATAGAGGCCATGGTCTCCGGCATTTCTGATGAAACCGCCAATAATGCAGTCAGCCATATCGAATTCCTCCCCGATGTGATTGCGCTTGATCGCTCACAGCCTGAATTTATCAGCCCATTCCTCGATTATTACCAGAAACGGGTCAATGCTGCCAAGGTGCAGAGAGGGCAGCAGTTGCTACTGGAGCATGAGGCAATGTTTAACCGGATCGAGGCTCAGTATGGTGTATCGAAATATACGCTGGCGGCATTTTGGGGCATGGAGACACAGTATGGTCGCAATCAGGGTAAGCTCGATATCCTGTCCTCACTGGCTACCCTGGCTTATGACGGGCGGCGTACGGAGTTCTTCCGTGGCCAGCTGCTGGATGCCATGCGCATGATAGACATCGGGCATGTGGCACCTGGCGCGTTGACCGGCTCATGGGCAGGTGCTTTTGGCAATATGCAGTTTATGCCGACCACATTCATGCTGTATGCCGTGGATGGTGATAATGATAATCTGATCGATGTCGTGGATTCATTGCCGGACGCATTTGCGTCGGCGGCTAATTACCTGTCCCAGGTGGGTTGGCATAGTGACGAACCGGCGATGCTGGAAGTGCAGCTGCCGCCGGACTTTGACTGGAAGAGTGCGCAATTGACAGTCAGGAAACCGGTTGCAGAGTGGTCGCGGCTCGGTGTGCGGGTCTTGCATGTGGATGCAGGGGCGCCGGGCTTTGTTTCAGGAGCAGCAGCGGCAAAAGAAACATTTAATAAACCAACAAAATTACATGCGGCAAAAACTAAAAAGCCTGTCGCTCATCAGGCAGAAAAGGCTAAAACGGACAGGTCGGCACCGCCGGAGCAGCAGACTGTTTCAGTCAGTACGGTAAGCTTGGATGTTTTAGGGCTGCAGGTAAAAGGGCCGGCAGCCATCTTATTGCCGCAGGGGTACCGTGGCCCCGCTTTCATGGTATTTGATAATTTCGATGTGATCATGGACTGGAACCGATCCGTCAACTATGCGCTTTCTGTAGCGCAATTGGCAGAACAACTGCGGCATGAATCAAGAATCGTGGGCGGAAAATTCGCAGAGGAAGGCGCGCTCAGTTTTCAGGAAATGCTGGATCTGCAGTCCATGCTCAACACGCGCGGTTTTGCTGCCGGTGAGCCAGACGGCCTGCCGGGGCTGATGACCCAGGAGGCTATCCGTAAATACCAGGTGGCAAACCAATTGCCGGCAGATGGCTATGCCAGCCGCAGTCTATATCAGAGGCTTTACTCCGAGCAGCAGTAATGAGTGTTTTAAAGTCAATCTGCTGTGCGAATCCACAGTCTTGCATTACTGCTGCGGCCGTGACAGGAACCAGCCGGTCAGGCTGATTCTTTCTTTGTGGGTTGGCATCACTTCATGATAGAAGGTATCGGATAGGAAAATGACTGCCCGACCAGCCAGCGGGGAGATCAGGAGCGATTTGTATTTGTCGGATTCGTCAGTTTCATTCAGGTAGAGCTTCAACTGGCCGCCATCCTGCATCTGCCAATCATGGTTCAGATAAACGATACAGCTGATTTTGCGCTGCGGTTTTTGCGGGTTGTGGCCGGCAAAGCAATCCAGGTGTTTTTTGTAAAACCCGCCTTCTGGATACACAGCCAGATGACTCTCCAGCCCGAACAAGCCTAAGTACAGGTGCTGGTTCAATTCAAGCCGCAGGCTTTCCATTTGCTCAAAATAACTGCGCTGCGCTTCTGTCGCGTCGTCTTCATCCAGCCAGTAAATGCTGTCGCCGCGAATTTCCTTATTGACGTTCAATTGTTCACGGCCGATTCCGGCTGCCTGCATGGTTTGCGTCTGTTTCAGCGTTAGTGCTTCATTGGCCAGTGCGGCAACGGTAGCTGCCGGCAGAAAGTCGTTAATGACACAAAAGCCATGCTCAGCGATGTGGTCAACCAGTTCTTCGAAGTTTGTGCTTTGTGTGGAAATGCGCATATAACTAATATTATATGTGATAGTCAGTTTGCGTGCGGAGCAACAATAGGCTAAAATCGCGTTCTGTTTGAAATTGCAGGTTCATAAGAGCCGCGTTTTGAAGCAAGAGGCGGTTAGCTCAGTTGGTTAGAGCGCTTGGTCGACATCCAAGAGGTCAGCAGTTCGAATCTGCTACTGCCTACCAGAATTTCAAGTTTAATATAATTATTTAACTTCAATATTTAAGCCAAAGCCGTTAATTTAAACGGCTTTAATTGTTTTTACGGGATACAGTTATGCCTATCATTCGCTTGCCAGATGGTTCTCAACGACAATTCGATGCGCCTGTGACGGTTGCCGATGTTGCCATGAATATTGGTGCAGGACTGGCTAAAGCAGCGCTGGCTGGCAAAGTAAATGACAAAATCGTTGATACCAGCTACCTGATTGAAACTGACAGTGACCTGGCAATTATCACCGACAAGAATCCGGAAGGCCTGGAAGTTATCCGTCACTCAACAGCGCACTTGCTGGCTTATGCCGTTAAAGAGCTGTTTCCGGATGCACAAGTAACGATAGGGCCGGTGATTGAAAACGGCTTTTATTATGATTTTTCATACAAGCGCCCATTTACGCCCGAAGATTTAGTAGCGATTGAAAAGAAAATGGTGGAGCTGGCTAAAAAAGATGAGCCGGTCAGCCGCAAAGTGTTGCCGCGCGACGAGGCTGTTGCCTATTTCAAAAGCATAGGCGAAAACTACAAGGCGGAGCTGATTGAATCCATCCCCTCTAATGAAGATGTTTCGCTGTATACCGAAGGCCAGTTCACCGATTTATGTCGCGGCCCGCACGTACCCAATACCGGCAAGCTGAAAGCCTTTAAGCTCATGAAGCTGGCTGGTGCTTACTGGCGCGGTGACAGCAATAATGAAATGCTGCAGCGTGTTTACGGTACGGCATGGCGCAATAAAGAAGAGCTGGACGTGTACCTGTTTCAGCTGGAAGAAGCTGAAAAGCGTGACCATCGCAAGCTGGGCAAGCAATTAGATTATTTCCACATGCAGGATGACGCACCAGGCATGGTGTTCTGGCATCCGCGCGGCTGGAGTATCTGGCAGGAAGTTGAACAGTATATGCGCCAGATGTTCCGCGAGCATGGCTACCAGGAAGTTCGTACGCCAACAGTCATGGATAAAACCCTGTGGGAAAAATCCGGTCACTGGCAGAATTACCGTGACAACATGTTTGTAACCGCATCGGAAAACCGCGAATATGCGGTGAAGCCGATGAACTGTCCGGGTCATGTGCAGATTTTCAATAACAGCCTGCATAGCTACCGCGATTTGCCATTGCGCCTGGCCGAGTTCGGTTCATGTCACCGTAACGAGCCATCCGGTTCGCTACATGGTTTGATGCGTGTGCGTGGCTTTACGCAGGATGATGCACACATTTTCTGTACTGAAGAGCAGATCGAAGCAGAAGTGGCTGATTTTATCCAGATGCTGTACAAAGTGTATGGCAACTTTGGCTTTAATGACGTGCTGGTAAAACTGTCTACCCGCCCGGAAAAGCGCGTGGGTGCTGATGAAACCTGGGATAAAGCAGAAGCGGCGCTGGCCAATGCACTGAACCAGAATAACCTTGCCTTTGATTTGCAGCCGGGTGAGGGTGCGTTCTACGGCCCGAAAATCGAATTTACATTGAAAGACAGCCTGGGTCGTCTGTGGCAGTGCGGCACCATCCAGCTGGACTTTAACTTGCCGGAGCGCCTTGGCGCCGAGTACGTGGCGGAAGACAACTCACGTCAGCGTCCGGTCATGCTGCACCGTGCGATTGTCGGCTCGATGGAGCGTTTCATCGGTATCCTGATCGAGCATTATGCCGGGGCGATGCCGCTGTGGCTGGCACCGGTGCAGGTGATGGTGTTGAATATTTCTGAAAGTCAGGCGGATTATGTACGCCAAGTGGTTGAAACTTTGAAGAAAAGTGGCATCCGGTGTGAATTTGACTTGAGAAATGAAAAGATTACCTATAAAATACGCGAACATAGCATGCAAAAAATGCCTTATCTGCTCGTTGCAGGTGAGCGCGAAATGCAAGCCGGACAATTGGCCGTGCGTACCAGAAAAGGTGAAGACCTTGGTTCTATGCCGATAGGTGCCTTGATTGAGCGTCTGAAAGCAGAGATAGAATCTAAGGTTTAACTGTTGGTGCACGGCTTAACTATTTAGTGTCATCACACGTGATTAAATTTCAGCGTCATCACGCGTGATTTAATTTGGAGAATTTAATATAGCACAGGATAAAGAAACCCGGATCAATGGCGACATTACAGCGCCACAAGTTCGATTGGTGGGTATTGAGGGTGAGCCCTTGGGTATTGTGTCTTTGGCTGAAGCGTTTGCTAAAGCGGAAGAGGCAGATATTGATCTGGTAGAGATTGCACCGAATGCGGCTCCGCCTGTGTGCAGGTTGATGGATTACGGCAAATTTAAATATGCCGAAAGTAAAAGACAGCACGAAGTTAAGCTCAAGCAAAAACAGGTTGTTGTTAAAGAGATTAAATTCCGTCCGGGTACAGATGATGGTGATTATGCGATTAAAGTGCGTAACATTATCCGTTTTATCCAGGATGGCGATAAAGCAAAAATCACGCTCCGTTTCAGAGGTCGCGAAATTACCCATCAGGAATTCGGTATGGCGCTGTTGAAACGTGTAGAAGCGGATTTGAAAGAATATGCGATGGTTGAGCAGTATCCCAAAATGGAAGGTCGCCAGATGGTGATGGTTTTGGGGCCAATCAAAAAAGCAAAGTAATTTAACCGGTTTAGCCGGTTATAAAGAATCAGTCAGAAAAAACTGATAAGCAACACTAACTCGCTTCGCAAGAAAGTGTCGCTAATACCCCTGGGTGATACGGCGAAAAGGCATGCCTAAGCACTCTTAACCTAAGTTCAAGGAGAACAAAATGCCAAAAATGAAAACCAAGAGTGGCGCTAAAAAGCGCTTCAAATTCTTGGGTAATGGTAAAGTGAAGCGTACTCACTCTCACTTACGCCATATCCTGACTAAAAAGACCACCAAGCAAAAGCGTAAATTACGCGGCACGGCGATCATTTCTTCAACTGATGTCAAGCGCGTCCGCGCTATGATGCCAACACAATAGGAGTAGAACATGCCTAGAGTAAAACGTGGTGTCATCGCTCGCGCTAGACACAAAAAAGTATTAAAAGCTGCCAAAGGCTACCGTGGTCGTCGTAAAAACGTTTACCGCGTTGCCAAACAGGCGGTAATGAAAGCTGGTCAATACGCTTACCGTGACCGCCGTCAGAAAAAACGTCAATTCCGCACCTTGTGGATTGCGCGTATCAATGCGGCTGCACGTGAGTGCGGTCTGACTTACAGCCGTTTCATGAATGGTTTGAAAAAATCATCAGTAGAAGTGGATCGTAAAGTGTTGGCTGACGTTGCTGTGTTTGATAAAGCAGCTTTCGCCAAGTTTGTTGAGTTGGCAAAAGCTGGTTTAGCTGCATAACTTGTCAAGCTAAAAATTTCACACTTAGCAATAAGTTTGAGTAAAAAAGAGGCTTCGGCCTCTTTTTTTTGCGGTAAAATTCTCCTTTTGATTTTGTGCGCAAAATCAAAGCATTATGAAGATAATCTGGTAGTTTCCAGAGGCCTCTTTCGGTTGACTGACAACAACTTTAATTGATAACAACTAAAGATAATTAATCTCATGGCAGACTTAACGCATTTAATTGCAGAAGCAGCAGCTGACTTCGCAAACAGCGCTTCAATGAACGACTTGGAAATTGCCAAGGCGAAATACCTGGGTAAATCCGGCTTGCTTACAGACGCTTTAAAAGGCTTGGGCAAATTAAGCGCAGAAGAACGCCCGGCAGCTGGCGCTGCGATCAATGTCGTCAAGCAGGCTGTTGAAGCATCATTAACGGCGCGCCGTGAAGCAATCCTGAACGCAGAGCAGGCAAAGCAGCTCGCGCAGGAGTCTATAGACGTAACGCTGCCGGCGCGTACACAGTCGGAAGGCGGCTTGCACCCGGTAACGCTTACCCTGAAACGTGTTGAGGAACTGTTTCATTCCATCGGTTTTGAAGTGGCAACCGGCCCTGAAATTGAAACAGATTTTTACAACTTCACGGCACTGAATATTCCGGAAGACCACCCAGCACGTGCCATGCACGACACGTTCTATATCGATGAGGCCAATGTGCTGCGTACGCACACTTCACCGGTGCAGGCACGTTACATGGAAAATGCCCTAAAGAACAATCAAACGCCACCGTTTAAAATCATTGCCCCTGGTCGCGTCTATCGTGTGGACTCTGATGCAACGCATTCACCGATGTTCCATCAGGTTGAAGGTTTGTGGGTGGATGAAGACATCAGTTTTGCCAACTTGAAAGGTGTGGTGCAGGACTTCCTGCAAAAATTCTTTGAACGTGACGATCTAACCGTGCGCTTCAGGCCTTCATTCTTCCCGTTTACCGAGCCTTCCGCTGAAATGGACATGAGCTGGAACGGCGGCTGGCTGGAAATCGGCGGTTGCGGCATGGTACATCCGGAAGTGTTCAAACACGTGAATATCGACAGCGAAAAATATCGCGGTTTTGCGTTTGGTTTAGGCATTGAGCGCCTGACCATGCTGCGTTACGGTGTGAATGATTTACGCCACTTCTTCAATAACGATTTGCGCTTTTTAAGCCAATTTAAATAATCGTTTACACAGTATTAATCCTTAATTTTAGGTCACGAAGGCATTATGCAATTCTCAGAAAACTGGTTACGAAGTTTAGTTGATACAAACCTTGATAGCGAGGCTTTAAGTCACGCCTTGACAATGGCAGGGCTGGAAGTAGAAGAAATGCAGGCGGTGGCTGCGCCATTCAGCAAAGTGGTTGTGGCAAAAATTCTGTCTGCTGAAAAACACCCGGATGCTGATCGCTTGCAGGTATGCAAAGTGGATGTTGGTCTGGCCGAGCCATTGCAGATCGTGTGCGGCGCTGCCAATGCGCGTGCCGGCCTGATTGCACCGTGTGCAATGGTGGGGGCTGAATTACCGGGGTTTTCAATCAAGCAGGCTAAAGTGCGCGGTATAGAGTCTTTTGGCATGATGTGTTCATCCAAAGAACTCGGTATTACCGCAGAGGCTACCGGCCTGCTGGAGCTGGATGATAATGCAGTGGTTGGACAGGATATCCGCGAACATCTGGATTTGAACGATCATCTGTTTACCTTGAAGTTAACGCCGAATCGCAGTGACTGCCTGAGCATTACCGGTATAGCCCGCGATGTAGGTGCGATCACGGGCGCTGCAACACGCTTTGAAGAGATCAGCCCGGTTGCCGCCGCGTTGCCGCAAACTAAAAACGTAACTGTTGCCGAACAGGCAGCCTGCCCGCGCTACGCTGGCCGTTTAGTAACCGGTATCAATGCGAAAGCGGTAACACCAGCCTGGATGGTGAAACGCCTTGAACGCAGCGGTTTGCGCAGTATCAGCGCCGTCGTCGATATTACCAACTATGTGCTGCTGGCATTGGGTCAGCCCATGCATGCGTTTGATGCAGCTAAATTAAGCGGTGATATTAATGTGCGTTTTGCCAAAGCCGGTGAGTCGCTTGAATTGTTAAATGACAATACCATTGAATTAAAAGCGGACGATCTGGTGATTGCTGATGCGCAAGGGGCTGTTGCCCTGGCAGGTATTATGGGCGGAAAACCTACATCGGTAAGTGATGATACTGCAGATGTATTTCTGGAAAGCGCATTCTTTGTGCCATCCGTGATTGCCGGCAAGGCACGCCGTTTGGGCTTGAGCACAGATTCGTCTTACCGTTTCGAGCGCGGGGTTGATTTTGGCAACACACGTAATGCACTTGAATATGCCACAGCGTTGATTTTACAGATTTGCGGCGGCAAAGCCGGTGCAGTGACCGAAGTGCTTGGTGCATTGCCGGTACGTCAGGCCGTGCAGCTAAGAATGCCGCGACTGGTTTCTGTATTAGGCATTCCTTTTGCGCAGGAAAAAGTCGCTCAGCTGCTGAGCCAGCTTGGGTTTGCATATACCGTGACGGGGGATGCTTTCACCGTGACGCCGCCTAGCTACCGCTTTGACATTACGATTGAAGAAGACTTGATTGAAGAAGTCGCACGTTTGCATGGCTATGACCATATCCCGGCAACAGCGCCGGTTGCCGCATTGAACATGCTGGCTGCGCCTGAGCGCCAGCTGCACCTGAATCAGGTGCGCGACACACTGGTTGCAGCGGGCTACCAGGAAGTGGTGACTTACAGCTTTGTGGATGAAAGCTGGGAACGTGACCTGTTAGGCAACCAGGCGCCAATCAAGCTTAAAAACCCGATTGCCAGCAATTTAAGCGTAATGCGCACCAGTTTGTGGGGTGGTTTGCTGGATACGCTGGGCTATAACCTGAACCGCAAGCAGGATCGTGCGTTCCTGTTTGAAATCGGTGCCGTGTTCCATCAGGTTGATGGCGCATACCAGGAGACTGCGCGTATTTCCGGCCTGGCTTATGGCAGCGCAAAACCTGAGCAATGGGCTGTCGGTAACGCCGAGGTTGATTTCTTTGATGTCAAAGCCCATGTCAGTGCTTTGGTCGGCCAGGAGTGCAGTTATGAAAAGGCCGAACATAGTGCCTTGCATCCGGGTCAGACAGCACGCATCCTGCTGAACGGTAAAGCAATCGGCTGGCTGGGTAAACTGCATCCGAAATGGCAGCAGCATTACGATCTGCCTAAAAGTGCTTACTTGTTTGAACTGGATGCGAGTGCAGCGTTGAACCGCCAGTTGCCGGCCTATCAGGAAGTGTCGAAACTGTTACCGGTACGTCGGGATGTGGCGATTGTGCTCGATGAAACTATTGCCGCGGAAGCCGTGTTAAGCACAATCAGGAAAGCGAATATTCCGCTGCTTCTGGATGTTGCGCTGTTTGATTTATACCAGGGTAAAGGTATCGCTGATAGCAAAAAAAGCCTTGCATTATCAGTACTTATGCACGATACTCAAAAAACTTTGACAGATAGCGATGCTGATACAGTCATTACTAATTTGCTCCAGTTATTGCAGAATAATTTTGATGCGGTACTCAGAAACTAATAAAAAGACATCAGAAATTAATAAAATATCCTGTTGTCAGGGTTGTTTGGAATTCACTTGAAGTTTGCTGCCGCAAACTTTATCAATGAATATTTAAATATAAAAAAAATCGTTATTGCTTTGAAAAATGGGAGTGTAGTATGACTTTAACAAAAGCTGAACTTGCTGATTTATTGTATGAGCAAGTTGGGTTAAATAAACGTGAAGCCAAGGATATGGTTGAAGCGTTTTTCGAAGAAGTGCGCATCGCGTTAGAAGCAGGGGATAGTGTTAAATTATCAGGTTTTGGTAATTTTGAATTACGCAAAAAATCCGAACGACCAGGCCGCAATCCAAAAACCGGTGAAGAAATACCAATTACGGCACGTCGCGTAGTGACTTTCCACGCCAGCCAGAAGTTGAAAAGCAAAGTTGATGCAAACTTTGCCAGCTAAAGTATCAGAGTACAGCAGTCGTTATTGAATATTAGTTTTTTTAAAGCATTTTGATGTTCTCCTAATTTATTCGTAAGCAAGTGAGAAAGTCGTAAGTATGATCGAGCAATCCGCCAAGCTACAATTACCGCCCATCCCTGCAAAGCGTTACTTTACAATCGGTGAAGTGAGTGAACTGTGTGGTGTTAAGCCTCACGTGCTGAGATATTGGGAGCAGGAGTTCACGCAGCTCAAGCCGGTGAAACGCCGCGGAAACCGCCGTTACTACCAGCACCATGAAGTTCTGCTCATCCGTCGCATCCGTGAGCTGCTGTATGAGCAAGGGTTCACGATCAGTGGCGCGCGCCATCGTCTTGATGACGGCGATTTTAAAGAGGGCGACCTGCACGCACACTCAGAAAAACCTGCCAATGGCAAAGATGCAGCGCAGCCTGATTCAGCATTACCGTTAATGGACGCAGGGCAGGCTGATTTTGATTTTGCTTCCGTTAAATCAGAACTGCGTTCAATTTTAAGTCTGCTGCGTACCGGTACCGAACTGCGTACGTCTTGAGCGCTTCAGTATTTATTTCTTGCTGTAGATTTATGAGTGTTGCGCTTTACGCTATAATGCCGCCTGTTGCATGAAAATGTAACAACGGTTCGGGGCGTAGCGCAGCCTGGTAGCGTACTTGCATGGGGTGCAAGGGGTCGAGTGTTCGAATCACTCCGTCCCGACCAATAAAATCAATGAGTTACAAATACAAAGACCAGCTTAATGCTGGTTTTTTTCTTTCCGGGATAACTTTCTGGATATTTTTTTATCGTTGCTTTTCTCAATCCATTCATTCCCTATTTTTTGTTTCAATAAAAACATTGTGCCAAATCGGCTATTGTTTTTATGCCTGTAATGCACCTTGAAGAATTACCTTAGCTTTTAAATTTTTTCTGTATTCTATATTTAAGCAGTGATTATTCAGAATCAACTGGAGCTTATTTGATATGTACATTGGAAGTGATAACCAGAATATGGTTAAAAAAGAAGGGCTGCTCAGATAGCCGGAAGTTCTGAAAAAGTTTCCGGTATCATGGTCTACCAGTTGTCGGCTAGCACTACGCTGAGTTTAAGGTGGTACCCAATGTTTAAACATTTTGCAAATGTGTCGTGTTAAACTGCAACTATTATCCAGCACATTTATTGGTGGTTGTGGTTGGTTCAAAATTTCATCATTCTGCCAATTTGAATTAGGCGAAGTTAAGTGTTTTCACTTAATGCCAGAATTCATTAACATTTCTTCAATTTTCAACGCCTAACCCATAAAAGGAAATACTAGAAAATTATGATTTCAGCCATTATCTTAATGAATATTGAAAGACACAAAATCAATGAAACTGCTGAACTATTGAATGATATGACTGAAATATCAGAGGTTTTTTCAGTCAGTGGTCGTTATGATTTGATTGCTATAGTGCGAGTACAGAATATTGATGACCTTTCAGCACTTGTGACAGACCGTTTGTTAAAAATAGATAGCATTGAAAAAACGGACACCGTGCTTGCATATAAAACCTATTCAAAACATGACCTAGATGCCATGTTTTCAATTGGTGAATGATGCATATCTAAATATAAAAACTTACAAAACACCAGGAATTTGCGTGTTACCGAGTTACGCTAGTGATATACCAAACGTGATATGGAATGTGTGTGTTTGAATAAATAATATTGATGTTTTGCACCTGTCATTCATAGGCAAGAAAAGCCCGGTTAACGATTGCCGGGTTTATCATTTACCATAATGAGACGCTCGTCTCTCCCTTTATTTTTTCAAGAGTCTAATCCTTTAATGAGCCAGTTCTTGAAATCGATATGCATGGCGTCGCTCCATTCATGTGCCGCTTCATACTCCCTGTAAGTCAAATTGACTTGGTTCTCAGTAAGCAAGTTGCGTGAATTGCGCCCATACTCTACCGAAAGCTTATTGTCATGAACGCCATGAGACACAAAAGCTTGGAGATGACGAAGTGACTCAGTAGGTGCAATGTGTGGAGCAATCTCATTGAGAATGCGGCCACTTAATATTCCGACTCCCTTAACGAGATCAGGGCGTGTTAACCCAACACTTGCGCTCAAAATACCGCCTTGGCTGAAACCCGCAATCCAAACCTGCTGCGGATTAATGTCATAAATTCCCGGCAGTCCTGTAATAAAATCCACCAGCTGCTGGCGTGCTAGTTCAGCTTGCGCAGCATTAATCATCGGCCCATTTTCCGTAAAGCGCACTTGAAAAAAACCAAACTGCATAGGGCCAAACTCAAGCGGCGACCGTACCAGAATAACAGTCAAACGATGGTCTTGTGCCAAGCCTATTTTCTGCATGCTTAGTTCATTCGCACCCACGCCGTGTAGCAAAATCAAGCATGGTGATCCGGCTATATTGCCGGATGCAGGTGGTCTAATTCTATGTTGCAGTGGCAGCTCAGGCTGAGTAATCAATTGTTCAATGGTATTAGTCATAAGTCTCACTCGAAAGAATAAATGTCCATGGCTAATACTCCGTATTCATAGCTTTGGTGTATTCGCTTGGCTTGTTCATGATTACCTGACGCACCCACCGCTACAAACAAAGGCAGCAGATGCTCTTCTGAAGGGTGATTGCGCGCCGCCTGCGGGGCTAGCTTTCTGTAATCCAGTAAGGCTGTCATATCGCGTGCGCTAATTTTGTCATGCATCCATTCCGTAAATTCGGTTACCCAACCAGGTGCGGCTTCATCTATTTTTTGACCACGAAACTCATAAAGATTGTGCGTCATAGAGCCTGAGCCTATCACCAGCACACCTTCATCGCGTAGCGCACTCAATGCGCTACCTAAACGAAAGTGTTCCGCAGGCGTGGCATTGTGCAACAAAGAAATCTGCGTAACCGGGATATCCGCTTCCGGGTACATCAATCGTAATGGTACCCATACACCGTGGTCTAGCCCACGTAACTCCGTACTCGTCATATTCCATCCTGCTTGGGTCATTATCGTAGCGATATGTGCAGCTAACTCAGGTGCACCTGGTGCCGGGTACAATAGTTCATATAATGCCCGCGGAAATCCACCAAAATCATGGATGGTTTCCGGCTGGGCTGCGCTGCTTACGGCTGGGGTATCTTTGGTTTCCCAGTGTGCAGATATCACCACGATGGCTTTGGGCCTAGCTAAGGTTTTGCCAAGCTCAGATAAAAATGCATGCGCAGGGCTATCTTGCAGCGCCAGCATGGGCGAGCCATGTGAAATGAATAATGTAGGTAATCTGTTCATGATATATACGTTTTTCCTGAGCAGGGCGTTGCTCAGGCATGTAACGGCTAATTAACTAAACACCAATCCATGCTGGCGTGATACTAGTACCGTGGCCTGCACCGTAACCTAGATAGATGTTTAAGCCACCAACTGGCTCCAGATAGCGAGCATTTTTTAATGGACCAGCGTCTACCGCCGTAAAGCCGCTGCTTTCTATTAATATGCGCGCTGTTTCTCGTGCCTGCTCACTGTCTGTCGCAAAAAAAACTGGCACTTGTTTACCTTGCAGGATTGGACCTTCAGTCAACACTTGAGCAAACACAGTGTTAAAGGCTTTCACTACTTGAGCACCTGGTACGGCTTTGGCAATTTCTTCAGCGGCTGAAGTGCTATGGCCTATAGTAAGCCCCATATAATCAGCGGTCAGTGGATTAGTGATATCAATGACCACTTTGCCATTAAGATTTCCCAAGGATTTAAGGGCATTCACCGCGTCATCGAAGCCAGTTGCGACAATCACCACATCCGCAACTTCAGTCACTTGTTCAACCACTGAAACATTTGGAAACTCAGCCGCTAATGCTTGTGCTTTATCTGCACTGCGTGCCACCACAGTAAGCTGATGTCCAGCTTTAGATAGTTGCTTAGTTAAGCCTTTACTCATATTACCTGCACCTACAATCGTTACTTGCATCATGTGTCCTTTTTAATTAATTTACGATGAAAGTACTTTACTTGTTGCTTAATAATTGATAAATACTATGTTTATTGATTATTTGTTACGGATTTCGCAACAATGAATAAATTTATGGAAATGCAGGCTTTTGTAGCTGTGGTGAATAATGGTAGTTTTGTGGCGGCGGCCGAGGCACTTAATACCTCTAAAGCGGCTATTTCACGCCAGATATCCGAGCTTGAACAGCGGCTAGGCGTGCGCTTATTACACCGCACCACGCGCAAGCTTTCTATGACAGATGAAGGTCAGCTATTTTATGTGCGCTGTACAGATTTACTACAAGGCCTGGATGAAGCCGAGTCAGAATTAAACTTCCGCACCGGTGAGGCGCAAGGCCAAATTCGCATCAGCGCACCGGTAACGTTTGGCATTACCCATTTAGCTTCCCTTTGGGGCATGTTCTTGCAGCAGCATCCAAAGGTATCAATGGAAGTAACTTTATCAGACAGAACCGTTGATCTGGTTGAGGATGGATTCGACCTCGCAGTGCGCATTGCACGAACTACCCACCCAACATTTGTCGCAAGAAAACTCGCTACTACAAAAATTATCTTATGCGCTTCTCCAGGATATCTCGCGCAAAGAGGTACGCCACAAAAACCTCAAGATCTTATTGATCATAACGTAATTTCTTATACCTATTGGTCTTCTAAGGATGAATGGGAATTTACCGATGTAAATGGTAAAACTGAAGTCGTGAAAACCAAATCGCGCCTCCATGCAAATAGTGGAGACACCTGCATGGCAGCTGCTTTGCAGGATCAAGGCATTATCTTGCAGCCAGACTTTCTTGTGTATGAGGCTCTACGAACTGGTAAGTTGGTACAGCTTTTAATGCAGTATGAAACTGCGGAGTTAGGCATTTATGCAGTTTATGCCTCGCGCAGACAATTACCACTGAAGCTACGCTATCTAATCGATTTTCTTGTAGATAAATTTCGAAAGCCAAGCTGGTATGCGGCTGCCTCAGAATTATGTGACTAAATGATTTATTACTACAATCATTCGGCCAGGCTCATACTAAACTGCCCTTTACGATCATTATTTACACGCAAGTTAAATCCAGCCCAAATAGGCGCTAGCAGCACCTTTGTCCCGTTTACAGGGCAATGCTGCCGCTCAGGTTGAGAAACTCAAATTTTATCACCCATGTCAGAGTGGGTATTCAGCTAGGTGATGACACCCCGTATTTATATATTTTTATTATAAACATATAAAATATAATTATTAAAAGTTATAAACATCCCGTTATATTATCGTGCCAAATTCAATTGGAGCACTTTATGGGACATATCGCATTTAATGATTATGGCGAGGCAGAATATAAGGCATTAAGCGGCCCCTCTGTCATCACATTCAAGAATCCTAGCCAGGTCAGCTTATCAATAAGGGCTAGTGCGCTGGTTTTTGAAGATGCTGAATCACGCAAGCTGCTTTCTTTGATTGAACGTGTTGCTCCCAGTGATGTGACTGCATTCATCATGGGTGAAACGGGAACCGGCAAAGAGTTGGTTGCCCGGCATCTGCATGCACTAAGCCCTAGAAAGTACGGGCCGTTTGCAGCCATCAATTGCGGCGCATTCTCTGAGTCTTTAGTTGAAAGCGAGTTGTTCGGACATGAGAAGGGTTCTTTTACCGGTGCGATTGCCAGTAAGCAGGGATGGTTCGAAAGTGCAAACGGCGGCACTTTGTTTCTGGATGAAATCGGTGATTTGCCTTTATCAACGCAGGTTAAATTATTACGTGTGATCCAGCAGCGTGAAATCGTGCGGGTCGGCTCCAGAAAGGCGATACCCATTGATGTCAGGCTGGTGGCTGCAACCAACGTTAACCTGGAAGATGCGGTAAAAGCCGGGCGCTTCAGGGAAGATTTGTACTATCGCATCAATGTCGTGCCGATTCAGATCGCACCGTTGCGCAATCGACCTGGTGACATTCTGCCATTGGTCGAACATTTTCTGTCCATCTATAAAAGCAGGCTGCAAACCAGGCAGCCGGCATTATCCGCTGAAACCATACAGCTGCTGCACCAGTATCCATGGCCAGGCAATATACGCGAGCTGGAAAATGTAATTCACCGGGCGCTGCTGGTCAGTGATGGCATTGAACTGCGCCCGCGCGATTTAAACTTGCCGTCAATACAGCTGAGTTCCGGCGCAGCTTCAGATGGCGCAGCTGCAACGGGCGCAGCGCATGTGCCTGGGTTTCACCCGGCAAGCCAGCAGGCATGCACTTTGGATAAAGCCCTTGCTGAAATGATTCAGCAAGAGCCTGAAAAACTGTATGAGACCGTTAACCGTAAACTGGTACTCGGCGCTTATGCCTATTGCCGGGAGAACCAAGTGCAGACCGCCAGGGTGCTTGGCATCAGCAGGAATATATTGCGTACACTGCTTAAGCAGTTTGGTGTTATTCAATAATCTGAAAATCCCCTTTGTTTGTTTTGCAGCACCTTTGTTTATAAATAAGCAGAGGTGTTTTTTTTCAGCTATCAATTCAACAGAAATCGACTTTTTCGACCATTTTTCCCGGGCACGAATCGTGCTGATACACATGGCTATGTTTAACTTAATTTACGCATTATTTGTATAAGGATAAAAAATGAAAATCGTTGGTATCTCAGGAAATATCAGTGCGCCTTCCCGCACCAGGGCTTTGGTTGAGCATATTGCTCATCAAGCTGCGCAGAAAGCACACACCAAATCCACGCTGATTGATATTGCCCAGTTTGCAGCCGAACTTGGCAGCACGGTGAGTTATGATCGCTTTCCGCAGGTATTGTCAGATGCCTATCAGTCGATTGAAGCGGCGGATCTGATAGTCATTGGCACGCCGGTATACAAAGCCTCATATACCGGGCTCCTGAAACACTTTTTTGACTTGCTTGATCCTAAAAAGCTGGCCGGCAAAGTTGCCATCCTGGCCGCAACTGGCGGTTCAGATCAGCATGCGCTGGTATTGGAATATCAGTTAAGGCCACTGGCCAGTTTCTTTGGCGTGGCAACAGCGCCTACCGCAATATACGCACGTGATAATGAGTTTATAGATTACCGGCTGAATAGCGATGCTATCGAAATCAGAATCGATACTGCGGTGAATCAGGCGTTTAATCTATTGGATCATAAGGCCGCACAGGCGCTTGCAGCTTAATGGTTGTAGTGATGTAAAAAAGAAGTGATGTAATAAAAAGCCCATGCATTATGCATGGGCTTTTTATTAGGGCTGCCGCTTTAATTCGACTGCGTTATTACGGCAAGTTTAGTGATGCCGGACCGTTCAATCGCGGCCATTACTTTGGCGACAGATCCGTATTTAACTGACTCGTCCGAACTCAGGTGGTATACCAGCTCAGGGTTGGTATCATGTCTCGATTTCAGTTCCGGTTCCAGTGCTGCCAGTGTCACGACCTGCTTATCAATGTAGACATTGCCTTCAGCATTCACGCTGATCGTCACCGGTTTGCCGGGATCCGGCTCCTTGGTTGCAGCGGTTTTAGGCAGGTTGACGTGGATTGCATTATTCAGCAGCGGCGCCGTGACGATAAACACCACCAGCAGCACCAGCATGACATCCACCAGCGGTGTCACGTTGATCTCGCTAAGAACGTCATCACCATCACTTTGAGATGAGAAAGCCATTATGCTATCGCTCCTTTCAGGTTATGCACTACCGACTTTTCAATCGGAGCGGTAACCGCTTCGACATTTTTCCTGAACGTTGCTTTGCGTGACAATGTGATAAAGTCTTCGGCAAAGTCATCCAGATTGTTGCTGCTGGTTTTCAGCCTGCGCAGGAAGAAGTTGTAGGCCAGCACTGCCGGTACAGCCACCGCGATACCGACCGCAGTGGCAATCAGCGCCTCACCGATCGGCCCGGCAACCACGTCAAGGCTGGCAGAGCCGGTTTTGCTGATCTCAGTCAGTGCATGCATGATGCCCCAGACGGTGCCGAACAACCCCACAAAAGGTGCCGTGCTGCCGATGCTGGCCAGCACGACCAGGCCGCTCTCACGCGTGACGCGCTCTTTCTGTATCTGCTGGCGCAGCGCACGTTCCAGTACTTCTTGCCGGTCACCGAAATGCTGCAGATCATTGGCTGAGTTTGAATCAATATCTTTCAGTGCGTTAAAACCTACCGTGGCTACTCTAAAAGCCGGGCCATTGTGGCTTTCCAGACTTGCAGCAGATTTAAAATCCGCTGCGCTCCAGAATGCAGCGCGGAACCTGACGTTTTGCTTGCGTATCAGCCAGACCTGTAAGGATTTGGCGAGTATCAGGGTCCATGTGATGACTGAGCCTGCAATCAGGGTGAAAAGTACGCCCTGAACCACGATTGATGTAGAAGAAGAAAAATTAAACATTGTTATATCACCTTTATTTAGCTAGTTTGAATTCAATGGGAACAGTAGCCCAGCCATCAATGGCGGTGCTGCCACGTTTGGAAGGAATGAATGTCCAGTTTTTGACGGCAGTCAGTGCCGATTCATCCAGGGTTTTGCGGCCACTGGATTGTTTTATCTCCACCTTGTCCGGCTTGCCGCTTGCCAGCACGTGAACGCGCAGCAATACTTTTCCTTCCCAGCCCTGGCGCTGCGCAAAGGCAGGGTAATCCGGGGGCGGGTTGTTCAGATACGCGGCGTTGCCGGTTGCCTCTGTAATCGGCTCCTCTGCCTTTACCGGCTGTGGAGCCACAGGCACAGGTGCCGCAGCCACCACAGGCGCGCTGCTGACCGGAGCCTCACGGTTCTCAGGTACGGTAATGGCAGCTGGTGCTACATTCTCCTGTGCCGCAGCGGTACGCAGGGCAGGCGCCGGTTTTGCCACAGGCGGCGCCTGCCTGATGACCTTGGGCGGCGGCGGTGGTGGTTTTGGCGGTTCAACTACCTCGGGCGGCTTGGGTTTGATAAACGCAATTTCCACTTTAGTCACCTTCGGTTGCGGAACCGTTGCTGATTCCGGATAGTTCAGATATGTAGCCACCGCCGCGCCATGCAGCAAAACGGTCAGGCCGGTTAAAACCCAGATACTATGGCCGGCAGAGATTGTGTTATCAGTCCCCTTGTCGTGATGCAGTTGGCGCTGTGCATCCGCCTGGTTTGCAGCGTTATCAGGTTTATTGGAAACCGCCAGGGCGCTGTTTTCATCAAACTCATAAAATGCCGCTGTGGCGTTGGTTAAGCTTGCCATGTTATCCCTCCTGCCAGATACGTTGATTTGCAAGTCGCATCATTCCACCTCGACGATTGCAAAATCAGCCATGACATCGGCTTTGATGCTCTGAAATAAATAGGATGTCCTGTCACGCGGCCGCGACAGCGGCACCGGAACGATACGCCGGATGCGGCCAGGGTGCGATTCCATGACCACGATGCGGTCGCCGAGAAACACTGCCTCTTCAACATCGTGCGTCACCAGGATAGTGGTCAGGCCTTCATGTTCCCACAGGCGCTGCAGCTCCTGCTGCAGTTTGAGGCGGGTCAGTGCGTCCAATGCACCGAAAGGCTCATCCAGCAGCAACAGTTTGGGTTTCAGCACCAGGGCTCTCGCAATCGCAACCCGCTGTGACATGCCACCTGATATCTGGTGCGGATAGGCTTTTTCGAATCCATTCAAGCCTACCGTGCTGATCTGCTTTTCCACACGCAGCTTGCGTTCTTCCCTGGAAACGCTGGTTGCAGTGAAAGCCAGTGCAATATTTTCTTCAACCGTGAGCCAGGGGAATAAGCGATGTTCCTGAAATACGATACCCCGGCTCAGATCGGTGCCGGTAATCGCCTTGCCCTGATAAATGATCGATCCGCTATAGCTGGTATCCAGGCCTGCAATCAGCCTGAGCAGTGTGGATTTTCCGCATCCGCTGGCACCGACGATAGAAAGGAATTCGCCAGGCTTGATTTCCAGATCAATGCCACTCAGGACATTTAAAGACGCATCATGCAGCTGATAGCTCTTGCTGACATCTTTAATGAGCAGAGAAGTATCCTGTCTTGCCTGGCCACTTTCTGTTGTGCCTGAACTTTCAGCGTTACTGGCGCCTGAACGGTAATCTGCTGCTACCTGCACCCTTGCTGCAGGCGCCGCTCTCTGGTCGAGGCTGATAGCTACGTTATATGTTGTCATGCCTTTAATTCTCCATACCGATAAACAATAGCCATAAATGGCACTCAATCTATACAGCAATCGCTATGCCAGAATATTTTTATTATATAAATCATATTGTTAGCTATTTATGTGGTGAGGCGGCAGTCTTGATTTGCTGATTAAGCAGCAGCAGTTAGAAACATGCTGTTGAATTGGCAGCATGTTGAATCTGTTGCCTGTACAGCAGGGCTGTTGTTCTTTGTGCATGCCGGCTGTGTTTTATTCAGCAGCTGGCAATGAACTTTTTAAATTAATTTAAATAAGCCATTGATTTTTAATTGTTTATTTTTGTGGCACGAAGTGTGCAAATGCCTATAGGTCAACAAATACAACATCAGGCACGATCCTGCATTCATATAACTTAGGAGACATTCATGAGTAAAGTTTTAGATACGCTTTGGTATACACGCTGCCCGGTGCCGACAGGGCTGGGAATCGCTGTGCAGAAAGGCTGGCTGGAAGAGAGTTTCCGCGCAAAATCCACAGCCATCAAATCACTGCGCGAATCTGCCGATCAATCGGTGCGCGAATCGCATTTTGACCATACGCTGACTAACTCAGTCAGGCACGGCGGCAATATTCCTGCGATATGGGCACGTTCCGCCGGTCGTGAAACGAAAGTCATCGGCCTGTCTTGGGCAGACGAAACGCAGTTGATCCTGACACTGCCGGGATCAGGAATACGTGATGTCAAAGATTTGAAAGGGCGCAAATTCGGTTTGCCAAAATGGGTAAATGTGCAGATTGATTTTGTACGTGCCCAGGCACTGCGCGGCCTTGAGAATGCACTGCGCCTGGAAGGCCTGGCCGTGAGTGATGTTGAACTGGTGGATTATGTGATTGATACCGGCTACAGCGATGCGCCAGCCAGAAAAAGTGAAGATGGCAGCTATGTATTCGGCAGCCAGTCGGGGAGCCGTAACGATGAGCTGATTGGCCTGCTGCGAGGCGAAGTCGATGCGATATTCCTGAAAGGCGCCAGTGCCGCCGCGCTGGCATATCAATTTAACCTGGTTACGGTGATTGATACCGGCGCACACCCTGATCCGCTCATCCGTGCCAATAACGGTACACCACGCACACTCACGGTTGATGCCAACCTGATTGAAAACCACTTTGATGCTGCCGAGCGCATAGTCGAGCAGGTGCTGCGCGCCGAGGATTGGGCACATGCACATCCAGATGAAACACGGCGTTTTCTCGCTAAAGAGACTAACAGCAGTGAGTATTGGGTCAGCGTGGCCTATGGACAGGATGCACATCTGCGTCTACGTACTGATTTTGCCAAAGAATCTGTAGATGGATTGCAGGATTTTGTGAATTTTCTACAGCGCTGGCAATTTATCCCCAGGCAATTCGATGTGAATGACTGGATTGATAGCAGACCTTTTGACGCAGTGATCGGCAAACGCCGGATCAGCGCTGCTTAATTGCATAAGGCCTGCATCTGCCAGGCCTTATCTTGTTTTTGAATGTGAGAATAGAATGATTTTTAATATTAAAAAAAATATATCTTTGGCAGGTTTTTTCCTGGCGGCCATTTCCTTTGTTTTTGGCTTGCTGACAGATGTCCAGGCTGCTGACAGCGTCAAGGAAGTCAGGATCGCCACCGTTGCCTATAATGTGAACGGCAAGATCGGTTTGAACGGCAGCGCAGCCATTGTAGAAAAACAGGGCTGGCTGAAAGACGAACTCGCCAGGCAGGGTGTAAAGCTGACCTGGGTTCCTGTCACGGCGCAATCCGTGGGGGTGACGATTAACGAGGCATTTGCCAATAACAGCATCGATTTCGCCGGTTATGGCGACCTGCCATCCGTGATCCTGAATTCTGGCGGCGTAGAAACCCGTATCGTGGTACCGGGTGGCCGCGGTAATAACGTATATCTGGTTGTATCTCCGAACTCCACTGCAAAAAGCCTGGCTGACCTCAAAGGTAAGCGCATCGCCTTGCATCGTGGCCGCCCATGGGAGATTACTTTTGCACGTTATGTCGAGTCCAATGGATTGAAGTTCTCTGATTTCAAGATATCCAACCTTAACCCGGGAGCCGGTGCTGCGGCGCTGGCTGCCGGTAATGTAGATGCTTTTGTGACGCTCAGTGATGCCTACCAGCTGGAAGATAAAAAGGTCGGCAAAATCATATGGTCAACCAAGGCCTCCACGCAGGATTGGAAAATGCGTGCCGAGTTATGGGGAGCCAAGGACTTCATCGCGAAGAATCCTGCCATTACGCAGACGGTTGCCACAGCCTATGTGAAAGCTGCACATTGGACATCGCAGCCGGCTAATTTTAATGAGTATCTCAAAATTGCCAACCAGAACGGCCAGCCTGAAGATGTTTTCAGGCGCGAATATGCCAATGACTCTACGACATGGCAGTCACGCTGGAGCCCGTTGTTTGATGACCTGGTTTTAGACCATTATGCAAACGCAGCGCAATACAGCCGTAAAGCCAACCTGATCCGCAAGGATTTGAATGTCAGTCAACTGTTTGAGCCGCGGTTTTTAAACGCAGCACTCAAAACGCTGAAGCTCGAAGACTACTGGCAACCGAGAAAAACAGCCAGCAAAGTTTCCTGATGAATGGAGTAAGTCATGATTAATTTACGCGTTCAGGCTAATCGCTTTCGTTCACGTGCGCTGTATTTCATATCGCCGTTACTGTTGCTGCTTATCTGGGCATGGGTATGCCGTGCCGGTATATTTCCGGAGCAGATCCTGGTATCGCCAGCCGGTGTTCTTGAAACCGGCCGTGAACTCTGGGCCAGCGGAGAGCTGCCTGCACACTTGCATGATAGCCTGCTACGATTGGGCTGGGGGTTTGCGATGGGGGCATTTCTCGGCCTGCTGTTTGGCGTATTGATGGGTTTGTTTAAAGCAGTAGATCGCTTCTTTGCGCCATCGTTCAATGCGATACGCCAGGTACCGACCATCGCCTTCATCCCGATGCTGATCATGATTTTTGGCGTGGAAGAGACATTCAAGATTGTGGTCGTGGCGAAAGCTGCGTTTTTTCCCGTCACGCTGGCAACTTATGATGCAGTCAAAGGCATTCCGCGAACCTATTTTGAGGTGTCCAGGGTATATCAGCTGCCGACATGGCATCTGATTACGCGCATTGTATTGCCATCAACGACGCCACCGGTGCTGACCGGGTTTAGGCTGGCTTTAGGCCGCTCCTGGATGGTGCTGGTCGCGGCCGAACTGATCGCTGCCGATAGCGGTATCGGGCAGATGATGGAAATGGGCAGGCAGATGTTCAGGATCGACATCGTGCTGGTAGGCGTACTCGTCACCGGCTTGATCGGTTTTGTGCTGGATCGTGGCTTGCGTTCTGTGGAAGCACATCTTGGTAGATGGAAATACAGGTAATCATTAAAGGCATCATGATGAAAAAAATAAAGCAGTTCATATTCAGGCTTACCCATCTTAATGGGCTTTGGCTGCCGATTGCCGTGGCTTTACTCTGGGAAACCATGTCGCGCCAGGGGGATGCTTACGCCTATACGTTTGTATCCTTGTCGCAGATTGCCCATGGTTTTGCAGAGCTGGTCAGCAGCGGCGAGCTGCTGGTCAACCTGGCCGCAACATTGCAGACCACGGTCATCGGCTTATTGATCGGAGGCATTGCAGGCCTGCTGGTTGGTGGCCTCATGGCTGTTTCGCCAACCGCAGATAAATTGATCGGGCCGCTGTACCATACCATACGGCAAGTGCCATTATTGGGTTTGATCCCGTTGATTGCACTCTGGTTCGGTAATGGCTTGTCCTCAAAAATCCTGATTGTCAGCCTGGCTGCGTTTTACCCTATCGTGCTGAATACTTTTGAAGGGATGCGCGGCGTAGAAAAGAAATATATAGAAGTGTCTTCAGTACTTAAATTAAACCGCCTGCAGTTGTTTTTGAAGGTTCTGCTGCCGGCAGCGATGCCATCTATCCTGACTGGGGTCAGCCACGCTTTGGCGTTTGCCTGGATTTCTACGGTAGGTACTGAACTGCTGTTTTCTACCGGGCCTGGTCTTGGCGGATTGATGCAGATCGCACAGGAAGCCTCCAGAATGGATATCGTCATTATCGGGGTTGCCAGTATCGGTTTGACGGGATTGCTGATGAACGCCGGACTGTCTCGACTGAGCCAATATCTGCTGCGCTGGCGCAGCGTTAGATAGGCGTCATTTATCCATAAAACGTTGAATGCGGTGCATTGCAAAATGCGCCGCATTTTTTATGCGCGTCAGTCATGCAGTCTTCACGCCGGCCAGGCAGTCAATGCATTCATGACTATACTGTTTATAAGCAAGCAGTTGTTTAATAGCCTGTTGCCGGCACAACACAATCCAAAATAAAAAAATGCATTTATCGTTTTTTTAATCAATTAAATCAATAGTTTGTAATTTTTATAGCCACTGGCACAGATTCTGCAATATCTCTACTGTTGATGCGCATTCAAGCGCAGGGCAGATTTTATTAACAGTAAAGAGAGTATTCAATGAGAAGTGCAGCAATCAATCACGCTTACCAGCGTCACGGTAAATTTAAATTAAAGCCATTGGTCAAACAGGTATCCATTGCCCTGGCAATCGGGTCAGGTGTTGTTTTAAACGGTGGCTATGCCTATGCAGAAGAGCCTGCGCCAATTCAGGCAGAAGACAAATCCAGAATAGATGAAAAAGCAAAGCCAGATGACAAAGCAAAAGCAGAAGGCACGGCTTTACCTTCTGTCACGGTGACCTCACAGAAACGTGAGGAGAGCGTACAGGAAGTTAAAACTGCGATTACCGCGTTAAATGGCAAAGATCTTTTAGACCAAGGGGTCGGGCGCTCTGCCAGTGAAGTGCTGAACTATGTACCTAACGCTTCTGCCGGTACCCAGCTGCACGGCCGTCCACGCTGGTGGATCCGCGGTGTTGGCGCTGGTCAGCAGCAGTTCGACCTTGCAAGCCCGGTTGGATTTTACCTGGATGAAGTGTATATCAGTAATGCCACCGCGACAGGGTTTCCTTTGTTTGACCTGGAACGTGTTGAAGTGCTGCGCGGCCCGCAAGGCACGCTATGGGGTAAGAACACAACTGGCGGTGCGGTGAGTGTCGTTTCAAAGAAACCGTCATTTAACGCGGATGCCAAAGATAACTATGTGAAGGTTGATTATGGCAGCTATAACGACAGGATCGTGCAAGGCGGGGTAGGCGGTGTGATTCTGGATGAACGCCTGGCCGGACGCGTTTCTTTCTATCAGCAGGATCAGGATGGGCGCCTGAAAAATGATTTTACCGGCGGTAAAGATGCCGGCCTGACTGAAGGCGCTATCCGCGGACAGTTGTCAGCCATCCTGACGCCTAACCTGGAAGCGCTGCTGAATGTGCATTATCGTAAATATGAAACTGATGGTGCAATTACCACGACCAAGAGCTATGCACCGAACGGCGTGGTACGTAATGGCTATGCGCCGAATACCGATATCAAGCATGTCAGCACCAATGCGCCGGACTCCAGTGATTCAACCCAGAATGGCATCAGCTTGAATCTGAAATGGCAGCTTGGCCGCCATGCTTTGACTTCGATTACCGCCTATGAAGATTTTGAAACCAATATACTGACGGATAATGACTTTACGCCATTAGAGATTGCCAGGTCACATACGGATGGCAAAAGCAGGCAGTTTACGCAGGAGTTCAGGCTGGCTTCCCCCAGGGAAGATCGATGGAACTGGTTAGCCGGCGCACATTATTTCAATGAAAACGTTGATTTCACCACGCAAGGCGCCAAGCTGCCATCCGCTTCAGTGCCGGGTCTGGCAGGTGCGCCACCTGGCGCCACTTACAATAATTCAGACCTTAATCATAAAGCCGAGAGTTTTGCGTTGTTCGGCAGCAATACGTATAACTTCACCGATCAGCTGAATGCGACATTGGGGTTGCGATGGACGCGTGAGACCAAGAAATATGATCTCGACCGGAAAGCCTCAACCGGCACCGGCACCTGGAGCAACCTGTCGCAATGGTGGGATAGCTATACCGGTGCGTATGCGGCAGCAGGGCCATTGGGGTCTGGCACCTTCAGCAGCAGTGATTCCAAAACCTGGAATGCATTTACCTATGACATCACGCCTGAATACAAAATCACGCCGCATGACCGTGTGTATGCTAAATATTCACATGGCGTGAAGTCAGGCGGTTTCAATACGGCCGCCACCAGCCTGGCAGCGGTGAATACAGTAAAACCTGAGCAGCTGAATGCGTATGAAATCGGCTACAAATCAGAATGGTTGGGAGGCAGGGTGAACTTCAATGCCAGCCTGTTCCATTACGATTACCAGGATGTGCAGGTGAATGTGGTCGGGTATAACGCGAATGCCGGCGCTACCGTTTCTTATCTGCAGAATGCTAAAAAAGCGACGGTGAACGGCGCTGAGTTTGAAATCGAAGCGCTGCCTGTCGAGAACCTGCATGTGAATGCAAGCCTGGGTCTGCTGGATACCGAATATGACGAGCTGAATGTCCTTAACGGCGGTGCCGACCTGAAAGGGCGCTCACTGGTGCGTTCGCCGCATGTCACTGCCCAGATCGCGGCTGATTACAAGATCCCGGTGCAGTACGGAAAAATCATCATCGCGGCAGATGCACGTTATCAAGGCAAGCAGTATTACTTTGTTGACCCGCAGTCTGAAGCGCGTGAACACTTGAATCAGGATGGTTACACACTCGCTAACGCAAGGCTTTCATTCGCAACCCATAACGACAAATATGTATTTACGGGTTATGTGAATAATCTTTTTGATAAAGAGTACAAAAACCACTCACTGCCTGCATTCAATCCGGGCTTAGGCGTCAATGGCGATAGCGTCTACTGGGCAGCACCGAGAACGGTAGGTGTTTCCGTAACGACCCGCTGGTAACGCGTTATCACGCATGTTGGTTCTGATGACGCCAGATTTCCTCGCGGTGATCTGGCGTCATTGTCATCAGCAGACAGGTGCATATCCGTTTCACAAGTACACAGCATCACTATTTATCCAATTAAAATTTGAAAGCGCATCTACATGAGTCAGTCGAATACGCTCAATACGCAGCCTCGATTATTAGCCACCAACCATTTTACATTTGCATTTGTCGGCCTCGCATTGATGAGCGGCATCACCATCGGCATGAACAAGATCCTGGTGACACTGCTGGCATTGCACCTGAATGCAGAGTCCTGGCAGATCGGCTTGCTGATCGGTGCTGAAAGCCTGTCCATGATGCTGATGTCGCTGCCGGCAGGTATCTACATCAGCCGCTTCAGCGCCCGCTGGGTCTATGGTATTTCCAGCCTGGGTGCGATGGCTTTATATCCGCTGATCGGATACTCAAGCTCCTGGTATCTGGCGGCGCTGTTTTTATTCATTGCCGGTATCTGTATCCCGTTTCGCGTGGTCGCCATGAATACTTCGTGGCTGGAGCGGCTACCGGAGGTCGGCACCAGCAGGGGCGGCTGGTACAGGGGTACTTTGATGCTGGGCATAGGCCTGATCGGCCCATTGCTGGGTAACCTGGCTTCCAGCCATTTCGGGGTGCATGGCAGCTACTGGATCACCAGTATTCTATTTGCCGTGATGGCGTTCTACGGATTTTCCATCCTATCGCATACACGTGCTGCAGATGATGCCAGAAGTGTCAGGGGCGGCGTAAAAGACATGCTGCGCTATCTGGCCGACCCGATGGTGCGTCAGGTGTGTGTTTACGACGGGCTTGGCGGCATGGTGCGCGGTTTCTTTGGCACCTTTATCATCATCATTGCCGTCAGGCAGTTTAACTGGAGCGCACAGCAGGGCATTACGCTGATGGTAGTGGAGGGCGCGACTTTTGTTGCCGTACTGCTGCTGCTTGGCCACTTTGTGGCGAAACTGGGTGAGAAAGTCACTTACAACCTGAGCCATGGCGGTTTGATCGCCGGCCTGCTGCTGCTGGGATTAAGTCATAGCTACCTGGGTCTGCTCGCCGGTGCCATGCTTCAGGCCATCGGCCAGGCGCTTAACCATCTTGTCAATATTTCACGGCTGGCACATTCCGGTAAGAACATGGGGCATGTCTCCGGGCTGTTCACGATGGTAGGCATGGCTGGAGGCTTTGCGGGTGCAACGCTGGGTGGCTTCTTGAGCAAGGGCTTTGTGCTGCAGGATATATTTTTACTCTGGATTCCAATCTGGCTGGCAGTGTGCCCGGGCTTCAGGGCGTTTATAAAGAACATCTTCAAAAAAACGGCATAGCTTTCATTTCAGATTTTTTTCAGTAATTTTTCATTATTTCTTCTATAGGTTTTGCAAAATCAACAGCGCTGTTTCCGGCTTTGTTGATTTTGCAGCAGCCAAGCCCTGTATTGCTAAGCGGTATCTTGGTGTTATCTAAAAATATCCATATTTTTCAACTAGATATAAGTTTTTATGTTGACCTTTAATATTGGCATGCATCCTGCAAATTCAATAGCAGCAGCGCTACATTGTTTTGTAGCTAACTTATTCAGCTTAATTTAAGGAGCCCATGCATGACGACTGAATTTTTATGGCAATTGCCAACGAGTGGTGATGGTCGCTATGGAAACAGCAAACAAGAACGTCGCGGTGAACGCAGTTCATCACGCCACCCTTATTCGGATGGAGTGACAGACCCGCGTGGTCTGAACTTTAACTATTTTGATTACCTGCATCAGGTTGCACGTGCCGCAGAGCTGGCCGGATTTGAAGGGATACGCATTCCGGAAGATATCAATGGTGATGAGCCGTGGATCGTTGCCGGTTATGTGGCGCGCGGCAGCAGGCATCTGAAGTTATTGACCGAGTTTGACGCTTCACGCGGATCATCTGTGTATGCGGCAAAGAATACCGTCAGCTATCAGCGCTTCACCGATGGCCGTTTTGCATGGCAGATCAGCGCGGGCGGCAACGAGCAGCATCGACGGTCATTAGGGGATTTTGTGGCAGATGATGAGATCATTCCGCGCATAGAAGAGTTTGTCACAGTGGCACGCGGTGTGCTGACGCAGTCGCCCTATACCTTCAAAGGCAAGTATTTCGAAGTGCTGAATGGCGGTTTCCAGGGCGCGCTATCTAATCAGAAAGTGCCAGCCGTTTATCTTTCCGGAAATAGCCCGGAAGCTTTGGCGCTGTCCGCAAAGACCGCCGATGTGCATATTTTCGATGCTGCCAGCGTAGATGAGATCAAGCAGAAAATCGATCATTTGCGTGCTATTGCCAGCCAGCATGGCCGCCAGATCGGCTTTGGCCTGCGTATCGACATCATTGCCCGCGAAACCGAGCAGGAGGCCATTTTTGACGCATACCGGGCATGGCAGCAGTCAGATAAGAAAAGTGGCAGTCACGCGCCCTCGATCAATAACAATTTGTGGGCAGGCCTTGCAACCGACATCACGGGCGCTGACGCTACCCTGGTAGGCGGTTATGAGCAGGTGACACAGGCGCTGGTCGAGTACGCAGCAGCCGGTGTCACCAGTTTTCTGCTCTCGTCTATTCCACATTTCGAAGAAGCCTACCGTCTGGGCGAATACGTATTGCCTGCTGTACGCGCCCGCATCGGGCACGATCAGCAACGCCGTGCGGCCTGATTAATTTAAGGAGTATTAAATGACTATTGATGTATTTTGGCGTATCCCGACCCACGGCGAGCCCAGCTCACACCGCAACCGCATTCCGCATCGCGGCGACTGGTTCCCGGGTGATGACAGCAAAGCGCAGTCAGGCAGCGTGGGCAAGGGAAGCGATGGGGCGAATTACATAGATTATATTGCCGAGATCGCGCATGCCGCGGAGATTTCAGGTTTTCAGGGCGGCTTGATTCCTTCGTTCCCGATGACAGATGAGCCGTGGGTGATTTCCTCATTATTGGCGCGTGAAACCACGAGCTTCCGTTTCATGATTCCATTCCAGCCCGGTTTCCTGAACCCGGTGGTGGCTGCGCGGATGACCGCGAGCCTGCAGCGTGCTACCGGTGGCCGTGCCTTGTATAACATCATTACCGGCGGTGGTGGTCCGGCACAGTTGTGGTGGGGGGATTCTGCCACGCATGATGACCGCTATGGCCGCACTACCGAGTTTCTGGATGTATTGAAAGGGGTATGGAACGGTGGCCCGTTCTCGTATCAAGGCAAGTTCTATCAGGTAGAAGATGCCGGTCTGGCCGATCCACTCTCACAAGAAGATTACCCGGAGATTTATTTTTCCGGCTCCTCTGATGCGGCGTTAGGTTCGGCCTCCAAGCATGCGGATTATTACCTGACCTGGCTGGAGCCATTTGACCAGCTGCGTGAAAAATTCGACCGCGTTAAATCCCGCACACAAATTCTTGGCCGCAAGATCAAATGCGCGATTCGCGTAGACATTATCGCGCGTCCGACAGAAGAAGAAGCCTGGGCTGAGATTGAAAAAGGCTTTAACAGCCTGAGCCGTGAGGCTCTGGACAAGTTCCAGAATCCTGACGGCAGTGATTCGGTAGGGGCGGCACGTCAGCGCGGCAACCGTCCAACCACTATCAACAGCTATAAAGACTTGATCATCGAGCCTAATGTCTGGTCCGGTTTCAGCTTGCTGCGCGGCGGGCAGACTAACGGCATCGTCGGCAGCTACGAGCAGGTGGCGGAACGGCTTGATGAACTGGTGGCGCTGGGTGCCGATGCTTTCATTCTGGCCAGTACCCCGCACCTGGAAGAGGCGTATCGGGTAGGTGAAGAAGTGCTGCCGCTGCTGCGCGGCAAAACTGATACCGCAATCCTGCGTGCGGTGGGTTAATCAAGATGGCTAATCAATTATCGGCATCTCAGTCTAGTGCGTCAGCACTGAAGGAAATATGGTTTACCCGCTGCCCGGTACCCACGGCAACCGGCCTGGCATACAAACTGGGATGGCTTCAGGATGAGTTTGCAGGCGACGGTATATCGGTGGCAACGATACAGGACGCACCAAAAGCGCTGGCGCGCCATCATTACGACCATGAAATCAGCAGCCTGATTCGCGAGGGTGGCAGCCTGCTGGCGCTTGCGGCAAAAGCACAGGGAGCGAAAACCAGGCTGATCGGCCTGACATGGATAGATGAATGGCAGGTGATTCTCGTGCGACCCGGATCCGGCATCAGCAAGCCGGCTGATCTTAAGGGCTTGCGTGTAGCTTTGCCGGCGTATGTAGAACGTGAAATAGCTGCGCATATCCGCGGCAGCAGCATTGCCCGTGGCATGAGCCTGCAAGGCATCAAAGGTGCGCTGGCACATGACGGCTTGACGCTGGATGACGTTAGCTTTGTCGAGGTCGGTTCCGGTCAAGGGGCTAACCCAGGTGCCGATGCCGGTTTAGGAAACCTGTGGCAAGGCCTGGAATACCTGGCGCGCGGCGAAGTGGATGCAGTTTATGTCAAAGGCGCTTCTGCGGTAGATGCCGCGAAACGTTACGGCGCTGTAGTCGGTATTGATATTGATCATTTCACCGACCGCAGGTACCGCGTCAATAACGGTACGCCCAGGCCGATCACCGTGCATGAAGACTTCATTGAAAACCACTTTGATCTTCTGGTGCGGTTCCTGGCACAGACCTTGCGTGCCGCAGACTGGGCGGCCTCTGATCTGGCCGGGGTGCATGCCATATTGAAAAGTGAGACACGCTCCGGTGATGAAGGGGTTGCGACCGCATACCGCAACGGTTTTCATCAATCTTTACAGCCGACTTTATCTACCGAGCTGCTGGATTTATTCAGGATCCAGAAGAATTTCACACTGCTGCATGGGGTATTGGACCGTGATTTCGATCTGGATGCATGGGTTGATCCACGTCCATTAGCCGCGGCAAGGCAGTGGCTGAATACGCAGGATGCACATGATCAAGCGCAGATAAAAGCTGCGTGATTTTTTTATTTATTAATATTTAAGGAGTTTTAAGATGGGAAAGATTGATACCGAATTAGCCGCAGACGTGACGGCATTTGCACAGACCGTAGCGCGTGAGGCGACGCATGCCTTTAAGGTGCTGCGTGAGACAGATACGACAACCGCTTATGGCACGGTAGGTTTTACTGTACGCGTGCCTGGCCATGAAAAACTGGTCGTAGTGAACGATCCTGGGCCATGGAGCAGGGGTGCTGAAATCACCCCGGCCATTATCGGCTTTGACGGTACTGTATATGCCGGGCACCATACTGGCGGCAAACGCTATAACAGATTGTTTATCGAGCGCCCTGAAGTCAACATCATTTCACATGTCCACACCCTTTACCTGGCCGCATGGGCGCAAACGCACCGCACTTTCCCTATCAATTATGTGGCGCTGAACCGTCACCACCTCGTGCGTGAACTTCCGGTTTATATCAACCGCCTGCAGCCGGAGGTAGACTTTATCGTAGAAAAAGTAAATGAAGACCCGCACAATTTCGCCATCGTAGAAGCCAACGGCGGCGCTACCGTCTGGGGTAAGGCAGGTATACGTGAACTCACAGATACCATCATACTGCTTGAAGAGGCGGCACGCTTGCAGCTGCTGGCAGTGGCCGTAGGCGGTTCACGCAATTATGGTGCCGGCGCACTGCGGCAGAACTGGAAAATGACTGGTTTGTTTGATGAAGCCAAAACCCTGGGTTTACTGCCGATTACCGACATTTAACCCTTGCGGCATCGCAGCCCGGTGATTAGGCTGAATGCAGTCGCCTGATTGCCGGGCTTGGTTGCCTAGCTTGGTTGCCAAGACAAGTCTTCCTGTTTTTCCCTTATAAAATGGTGTTCTCTTATAAAACGTCTTTATTGCGCCTGCGCTTATTACGATAGTAGCATCTGGTAAGCGCATGGCGATCCACTCTCATCTGTTGTGCTTTTTTTTAGCGCAACTGTCTCTGTTATCGAAATCAGCAAATCTATATCTTGATCACTGTTAAAACAAGCCGGCATTTTGTCAGCCGGAAATTTAAGGTGATTGCATGTATATCTATGATGATGTTGACCAGAAGCTAGTAGAGCAGCGTGTTGCGCAATTCAGGGGGCAGACGCAACGATTCCTGAAGGGCCAGTTAACGGAAGAGGAGTTCCGCGTCCTGCGGTTGCAGAACGGCTTATATATCCAGCGCCATGCGCCTATGCTGCGGATTGCCATTCCCTATGGCATGTTAACCTCGAAACAGCTGCGGGCACTGGCTTATGTTGCCCGTCGCTGGGACAGAGGTTACGGTCATTTAACCACCAGGCAGAATATCCAGTTTAACTGGCTGCGCCTGGAAGATGCCCCGGATGTGTTGGCCAAGCTCGCAACGGTACAGATGCATGCGATCCAGACCAGCGGCAACTGTATCCGCAATACCACTACGGATCACTTCGCCGGCGTTGCTGCTGATGAGCTGATCAACCCGCTGGTCTGGTGCGAGATTATCCGTCAATGGTCGATGCTGCATCCTGAATTCGCATTCCTGCCGCGTAAATTCAAGATCGCAGTGAGCGGATCCATGACCGACAGGGCTGCTGTCGGTGTCCATGACATCGGCCTGCAGGCTGTAGAGAGCAACGGGATATTCGGTTTCAGGGTTTTCGTAGGCGGTGGCCTGGGTAGAACGCCGATAGTAGGCAAGTTAATCAAACCTTTTGTGGCGTGGCATGATTTATTGACTTACCTGCAAGCCACGCTGCGGGTGTACAACCTGCATGGCAGGCGCGATAACAAATACAAGGCTCGCATAAAGATACTGGTAAAAGACCTGACGCCGGAAGTTTTCGCGAATGAAGTGGATGCGCAATGGCAGCTTATCAAAGGTGGCCCGGATACCGTCAGTGAAGCGTTTGTAAAAAGCATAGCAGGTAAATTCAAGTGGCCGGAGTACGAACTGAATACTGAAATCAGCGATACGTTCTATTTCAGTCGGTTATCAGCCGACACCCAATTTAACCGATGGTCACGCAGCAACTTCCACCCTCATAAAGTGTCCGGATACGCAGCGGTCACCATTTCATTGAAGGCAACCGGCGCGCCTCCCGGTGACATTAGCGCAGACCAGATGGATGCGGTAGCCGACCTGGCTGAAAAGTATGGTTTCGGTGAGCTGCGTATCTCTCACGAGCAGAACATCATCATGCCGGATGTCAGGAAAAGCGATCTTTATATGCTGTGGCAGGAGTTGCAGCTACTGAGCCTGGCTACGCCGAATATCGGTTTTATCACCGATATTATTGCCTGCCCGGGCGGGGATTACTGCAGCCTGGCGAATGCGGTAACGATTCCGATTGCGGAAGCCATACAAAACAGGTTTTCCGACCTGGATTACATCTACGATATTGGCGAACTGGATCTCAATCTGTCCGGCTGCATGAATTCGTGCGGCCATCACCATATCGGGCATATCGGCATACTCGGTGTCGATAAAGCCGGGGAGGAGTGGTATCAGATCACGATAGGCGGCAGGCAAAGCGGGGCGCTGGGACATCATCCGAATCATGATTTGGACCAAGGTCTGGATCAAGGCTTGGATCATAGCGGCCTTGCAACTAACGGCCTTGCAACTGATAGCACCTCAGCTGCAATAGGGCGGGTGATCGGGCCTTCATTTGCCCGTGAGCAGATACCGGATGTGATCTCGCGCCTGATCAATACCTATCTAAGGCTGCGCGACAGCGAAGAGGAGCGGTTTGTCGATGCGGTACACCGGCTGGGAATCGAGCCGTTCAAAAAAGACGTCTATGCCGATCCTTTGCTTTCCAAACCTTTAACTTTATCGAAAGAAACCTATGTTTGAGGTGATTCCAAGACTGCTGCGTAACGGTCAAATCGAGTTGAATGAAACGCTGTTATTCGAGGCTGGTGATGAAATAAACAACTATTCAACCGTCCCTCCTGACCAGAAGCACTGGATGATGCGCCTTGATGTCTGGCTGGAAAAACGTGAGCTTTTATTAAATCGTAAATTTCCTGTCGGCATACTCATTTCATCCGACACGGATCTGGCCGCCACATTAGGCAAGCAGGGCGACTTGCTGCAAAGCCCGCTGTTTAAAACTACAGAGGTAGCATTCATTGCGATTGACTTCCCAAGCTATACCGATGGCCGCGGCTATTCTTTAGCCCAGCTGGTTAAAAGCATTTACGGCTGGCATGGGGAATTGCGCGCTGTCGGCGACGTCATGATCGACACGGTCTTTTATATGGCCAGGTGCGGTTTTGACAGCTTCCTGATTAAAGAAGGGCATGACCCCCTGCTTGCACTGGAAGCGCTGGGTACTTTTACCGAGCAGTATCAGAAGTCTTACAAGTTACCGGGCGCGGCAGACAGCTAAACGCACCGGCAACGGCCAGACTCAGGTGTATGCGTTTGAATAATGCAATTATCAAGTAAGGAAACAGCATGACAACAGGTATCAAACCATCAAGGAAAGTGATTCCAATCGCAAGCGATCATTCATCCGGTAAATTTATGCCAAGCTATGAAGCGCAGCGCAAGATCTATCCGCGCAATATATCCGGTCTTTTTAAAAACTGGCGCTGGATCATGATCTGGATTACGCAGATTGTGTTCTACGGTACGCCCTGGCTGATGTGGAATGACAGGCAAGCCATGCTGCTTGACGTCAGCACACATCGTTTCTACATTTTTGGCCTGGTGCTATACCCTCAGGATCTGATCTATCTGGTGGTAATCATGATCATCTCCGCACTGGCGTTATTCCTGTTTACCGCAGTTGCCGGGCGCCTGTGGTGTGGTTTTTCGTGCCCGCAATCTGTCTATACCGAAATATTCTTATGGATGGAGCGCAAGATTGAAGGCGACCGCGCTGCCCGCATGCGCCTGGACAGCATGAAATTCGGCTTCAGGAAGTTCCATAAGAAATTCCTGAAACACGCCGCCTGGATCGGTTTTTCAATGGTGACGGGGTTCACCTTCCTCGGCTATTTCTCTCCGGTACGAGATCTATTGGATAACATCATGCAGTACCGGTTAAGTCCATGGGAAACATTCTGGATCTGCTTCTATGGCTTGGCGACTTACGGCAATGCCGGTTTCCTGCGTGAGCAGGTGTGCAAGCACATGTGCCCATACGCCCGCTTCCAGAGCGCCATGTTTGATAATGACACCCTCATTGTGACTTATGACCAGGCGCGCGGTGAGCCACGCAGCGGCCGTTCGCGCAGTGTAGATGCAAAAAAAGAAGGCTTGGGCGATTGCATTGATTGCAGCTTCTGCGTACAGGTATGCCCGGTGGGGATCGACATCAGGAACGGCCTGCAGTACGAGTGCATCAGCTGCGGCCTGTGTGTGGATGCGTGCAACAGCATTATGGACAAGATGCAGTATCCACGGGGCTTAATACGTTTTTCTACGCAGAATGGCGTTGAGAAACATTGGTCGCAGCATGAAATCCTTAAAAAAATATTACGTCCGCGTGTCCTGATCTATAGCGGCTTGTTAATCCTGCTGTCTTTAGGTCTGGTATTTTCTTTAGCGATGCGTCCGGCTTTCAAGGTTGATGTAAACCGTGACCGCGGCGTCATGTCTCGCCTGGCTCCAGGTGGCATGGTGGAAAACGTATATCAGATACAGTTGACCAATGTGACTGAAAGCCAGCACACTTATAAAGTGTCGGTGCATGGCGTGAGTGGCATCGCAATCGCTTCAGAAACCGTGTTTACAGTTAATCCGGCGAGTGAAAGATTGGTCGCCATACGCTTGCAGATTGCTGACGGGTCGATTCGCAGAGGCACGCATCCGATTATGTTTGATGTTGAATCTGTAAATACTAAAGAGCATGTGGAGCAGAAATCCAGTTTTTACATGCCCTGATAAAACGATTTGATTGGCTTTTATACCTGTTACTTTATAACACCTGCGCATTAAACCCTGTTTCCCATGCCGGTAAACCGCCTGGTTTGGTTTGGCTGAAGTTTGCCGGAGTTGACTTCAATTGCAGTAGCGTGTTAACTAGAGTACGAGTGTAAAAAAAGAATTTCAGATGACACCTGCAAATCCACCGCTACTTTCTATCATTGTCTGCGTTTATAACGAGGCATTGGTATTAGAGCAATTCTTCGCACGTTTGCTGCCGGTGATTGAAGATATTGCGCCGGGTGATTATGAGCTGGTCTGTATCGATGACGGCAGTACGGATGATTCACTCTCCATATTGATACAGATGGCAGAAGCCAACCCCAGGCTGCGTGTGGTTGAGCTGTCGCGCAATTTCGGCAAGGAGGCCGCGCTTACTGCCGGTATTGAATACGCCGCCGGGCAGGCGGTCATCCCGATCGATGCAGATCTGCAAGACCCGCCGGAGCTGATTCACGAACTGTTTGCCGAATGGAAAAAAGGGGCGGATGTGGTACTCGCCCGGCGCAGCAACAGGGATTGCGATTCGCTGTTAAAACGCCAGAGTTCACAGTGGTTTTACCGTTTATATAACAGATTATCCAACACGCATTTACCGGACAATGTCGGTGATTTTCGTTTGATGGATCGCATGGTGGTAGATGCGGTGCGTGCATTACCGGAGCGCCAGCGATTCATGAAGGGCATTTTTGCCTGGGTCGGATTCAAGACCGTGACTCTAGACTATACGCGTGCGCCGCGCGCTGGCGGTAAAACCAAATTTACTGGCTGGCGGCTTTGGAATTTTGCGCTTGAAGGGATCACCAGTTTTACTACGGTACCATTAAGGGTGTGGACGTATATCGGCCTGGCAGGCGCTGGCCTGTCTGCTGTCTATGCCTGTTTTATCATATTGCGCACCCTGATTTCCGGCGTTGATGTGCCTGGCTATGCCTCACTGCTGGTTGCGGTTTTGTTCATGGGCAGCATGCAGCTTGTGAGCGTCGGCTTAATCGGCGAATATATCGGGCGCCTTTACGTTGAAGCCAAGCGGCGGCCGATTTTCATCGTTCGCCGTACGGTAGGCTTTGGTTCCGCTGCGGGCGGAAATGATGAACCTGAATCACTTCATGGCGCAAGATGAATCCCGAAGTCTACCTGCAGATGGAGTCAGTAGAGCGTGAGCACTGGTGGTTTCAGGGCAGGCGGGCGATTATTTCACATGTGATCGGTAAGCTGGATTTACCGCAGAACCCTGTGATTCTCGAAGCCGGCTGCGGCACCGGCGGTAACCTGGAAATACTTTCGAAATTAGGCACCACCTGTGCATTCGAGATGAATGACGCAGCATTGGATATTGCGCTTAAAAACGCATGTGGTGCAGAAGTTCATCGCGGGCAGCTACCCGACGCCGTGCCGTTCCCGGAGCGGCAGTTTGATCTTATCTGCATGTTCGATGTGCTGGAACACATCGCCGATGATGTGCTGGCGATTGAAAAGCTGTCGCATAAACTGGCGCCGGACGGCTATTTATTTGTGACGGTGCCTGCGCTGCCCATGTTGTGGAGCGAGCATGATGTAAAGCTGCATCATCACCGGCGCTATGTGCGCGGGCAACTGATACGGGTGATGGAGCAGGCCGGGCTGGCGGTGTCATGGGTTTCCTATTTTAATTTCTCCCTGCTGCCAGTTGCGGTAGCCAGCCGTTTATATGCAAAGATCCGCGGCATCCGGCCTACGGGCGATGAGTTGCCGCCCGCATGTGTAAACCAGGTATTTGCCAGGATACTTTCCATGGAAAAACATCTGCTTTTCCCGGGGCGCCTGCCGATCGGCCTGTCGCTTGCGGCAGTGGCACGCCGTAAGCTGTGATGACGGCCGCGATTTCCTTGCCGTAGCCTGCTGGCGTGTTCTGTTGCGGTAATTCTTATAAATGAATGATGAACAGTTGTTGAGTTCATCAACATCATTTATATTGTCTTCAATGATGTTGACATGAGTAGATGCGATGAAAGTTAACCTGATCCCGACCCAAGCCTTTAATGACCAGAAACCCGGCACTTCCGGATTACGCAAAAAAGTTAAGGTTTTTCAGCAGCCCCATTACCTGGAAAATTTCGTACAAAGTTTTTTCGATACGCTGACCGTGCCGGCCAACGCAACGCTGGTAGTGGGCGGTGACGGACGTTACCACAATCGCCATGCTATCCAGACCATCATCCGGATGGCTGCTGCGAATGGCTTCTCACGTGTGCTGGTCGGCCAGGCTGGCATTCTGTCTACGCCTGCGGCATCGCATGTGATCCGTAAATACCGCACATTCGGCGGTATGGTGCTGTCTGCCAGCCATAACCAGGGCGGCATCAACGGTGATTTCGGCATTAAATACAACATCGGCAGTGGCGGGCCTGCACCTGAGAAAATCACGGATGAGGTATACGCAAAAAGCAAGCTGATTACGCAGTATAAAATTGCCGATGTGCCGGAAGTGAATATCGATGCCATAGGTCGTACTGAATTTGCGGGAGTGAATGCCGGAGAGACGTTCACGGTAGAAGTTATTGATGCTGTGCAGGATTACGCTGACCTGATGCAGAGCCTGTTTGATTTTGCTGCAATCAGGCAGCTGCTGGCGAGTGGTTTTGAGATGAAGTTTGATGCCATGCATGCGGTAACCGGCCCTTATGCCAAAGAAATCCTGGTGAGCCGGCTGGGCGCATCCGCAGACAGCCTCATGAACTGTGAGCCATCAGAAGATTTCGGCGGCGGTCACCCCGACCCGAATTTAACTTATGCTGAAGACCTGGTAAGCATCATGTTTGCGGGCGAGAATGCGCTGGATTTCGGTGCCGCATCGGATGGTGACGGTGACCGTAACATGATACTGGGCCAGAATTTCTTTGTGACACCTTCAGACAGTCTGGCGGTTCTGGCGGCAAATGCAACGCTGGTGCCGGCTTATGCAGGCGGCCTTGCGGGTGTGGCACGTTCGATGCCGACCAGCGGCGCCGTAGACAGGGTTGCCGCCAAGCTGAATATCCCCTGTTTTGAAACGCCTACCGGCTGGAAATTCTTCGGCAACCTGATGGATGCCGGCAAGGTCACCCTGTGCGGTGAAGAAAGTTTTGGTACCAGCTCCAGCCATGTGCGGGAGAAAGACGGTTTGTGGGCGGTATTGTTCTGGCTCAATATCATTGCGGCCAGAAAGCAGGGCGTAGAGGCGATATTAACTTCACACTGGCGCGAATTTGGCCGCAATGTGTATTCACGCCATGATTATGAATCCATCCCCACGGATGCCGCCAATAGTGTGATCGCGCATATCAAATCGCAGTTCGGCAGTTTGCCCGGCACCAGCTTTGGACGATACACGGTGAGCAGCTGTGATGATTTCAGTTATCTGGATCCGATTGATGGTTCGGTCAGCACCAACCAGGGTACACGTATCCTGTTTACTGACGGCTCCCGCATCGTATTCAGGCTGTCGGGCACCGGCACCGAGGGCGCAACCCTGCGCATCTATCTGGAAGCATTTGAGCCGGATAGCGCCAAACATTACCTCGATGCACAGGTCGCACTGG